>LIDZ01000333.1_pt3 | contig 22726 bp, 21 predicted proteins | sample 644651 | NCBI WGS metagenome assembly LIDZ01 (sample SAMN03856242, study PRJNA289617) | food metagenome | isolation source: wine grapes on drying loft during traditional withering process | host: Vitis vinifera cv. Corvina | place: Italy: Gargagnago di S. Ambrogio di Valpolicella | collected 2014-01 | reverse complement strand
AGGTATCATTGAAATAACCCATAGGGGTCAAGAGTTTAATTTGAAACTATAATGAAGTTAAGTGTAGCATGGCTATGTACGTTTCGTGACAACTAACCCACGAACCTAGCCATGCTATTTATCCTTTTAAGGTATTACCTTCATTGCCTTTCATAAACTTGTACATTTATTTATAGCAATGCATTATTTCCCTTTTAATTGCTAAATTCTCTTGCTTTATCCTATTGTAATCTTCCAGGAATTTTCCTTGAACCCATCCTACAAATTGATAGCGTTTCTGAAAATCGTTTAAAGTATCAAGAATCGCTATTTGAATATCCTTTCCGTCTCCATAAAAACTACTTATATTTTTTAAAACTTGTTTTCTGAATTTATTATATTTATCACTGTTATCTACCTCAATTACATTTGTACCAAATTTTTTAACCTTTCGCTTCAGAGCATCTTCTGATATAACCACAGCAAAAAAAGGTATTTTCTTCTTTACAGCATAATTGTATTCAAGTTGTGTATAACTTAATTTTGACTTATTCTCTATACTTCCATATCTCCCCCCTAGTATAAGTAGATATACATCTGATTCATCTATCCATTCCTTTATAGTTCTTAATTGGGAAACATTGCCTGATTTAAACAATTCCATACCTGCTGGGATATTCCCTGACTTTAATATTGCCTCTACAGCTGCCTGTCTTTCTTCAGATAAATCATTATAAGTGGATGATACAAAAACTTGTAACTTTCTTTTAATCTCAAAGTTATCTTCTCTAAACATTAGCATTTTTTTACTGGAAATATCGTTGTTTTTTTGAATTCCTTTGCTAGCTATGTCACAAAAAAATATTTGTGTTTCTTCTTTCATAGTCAAAAACAAATTCATTAGTCTTTTTATTCCATTATTCCAACTCACATAGAAATAATAATCATCTACAGGATAAACTATGGGATAAAAATTTATATTTTTTAAGTAAGTGATATAATCACAAGATTCACCAAATATTCTTCTTACTATCATTTCCGCCTTTCCTATTAATGAATCTAATTCTATTTCATCACCATATTTTAAGTTATTTAAATCATTTATAAGTCCATCAATTAATTTAGTATTATCCATAATATATAACACCTCACCTCTGAAACTCCTTTGAAATAACATAAAATAGAAGCTATAAACACAACATATAATAAAACTCAACATTAACCTAATATACGAAATGACAATATATAGAAACAATCATCACTAGTGAAACGATGCGGTAATTTTCTCGATTTACCATATTATACCACTTCTATTCGATAATTAAAACCTACTATAGTAAATTATATGTCTAATTTTAATAAATATTCATTTGCTTTTTTTAAAACATCTTTATCACTTTCATATGTAAGTTGATTATAAACCTCCTGATATGTTGACAATTTATATTCTTCAACTTCCTCTTCTTGCACTTTTACAGTATAATCTTTAGAGTTACCAATAAAAAATACCACCTCTTTATGAATATTTTCTTTAGGTGAATATTCCTTTGTCACTCTGAAACCTTCCAAGATATCTACCTTTATATTTGTTTCTTCTAAAACCTCTCTTTTAGCCGTTTGAAGCTCTGTTTCTTCCTTTTCAACATGCCCTTTAGCAAAACCCCAATGCCCATCTCTAATGCTTTTAACTATTAGATATAAATATGTTTTATCTTCAATTTTATATACAACAACCCCACATGACTTTTCATATTTCATAATTTTTCTCCTCTCGCGTTATTAAATTACCTTTTAGTAACATTTTTATTAGTATAACATATTCTAATTATTAGTTTAGACATATTAAAAAATAACAATTTAAATATGTCTTAAGGGAGATGTTAGTCTTTGCATTATTTATGTGGAATATGCCCGTACAATAGAAATAATTTATATAGACAACAGCCTAATAATTTAAATGTTATTACCGATGAACTTAATAAAGAAAACCCAACAATTCATGAATTTTTAAAAATCCCTGTTTTGCAGGGGAATATAAATCCTCAAATTCTAAATAACATAAATACCAATATTAGAAATGATATAATGGAATTTAAAAATCAATTTGAAACGTCTGCAGAAGAAAATGCAAAAGAAAAAGAATCCCTAACTTTAAATTATAAGCCATGGGAAATTTCAAATAATTATATATTAACTTATAATAAAAATGGTCTTCTTAGTATGTCTTTGATTTTCCAAGAACTAATCAATGGAAAGAGCAGTTATATTCGAACTTCTTATAATTATGATTTAAAAACTGGCAAACCACTGTCTCTGGGATCTCTTTTTAAACCAGGAACAGACTACATTGGCTTTCTAAATAAAAAAAGCCTAAATGAAATCAAAACCAATACCTCAGAATATCCATCTAACACTACAAAAAATTTCAAAGGTATCACCAGTGATCATCCTTACTTCCTAGATAATAATAGTTTAAATTTATTCTTTGGTTTCAATGAAATTGCACCAACTTCTGGGGGCATTGCCGTTATTAAAATACCTTACGAAGACTTAAACAGCATATTGAATTTTCCACTTACGCGCGATTTTTTCTAGTTAAAAGAGAAAAGTTAAGAGAGAAAAGTTAAGAGAGAAAAGTTAAGGAAAATTTTGCTTAGGCAAAATTAAGCAATTAAATAAAACAATTTGCTAGATTATTTCTGCTACAAGCAGAAAAATCATCATTAACTTTTAACTTTTATCTCTTAACTCTTAACTGCTTTTACAGTACTATGTTTAACAGTTCTTTAAGAGAATTTATGCAGTAGTCGCTTTTATAGTTTAGCTTCTTATTACTTCTGTTTATTATCACTGATTTAGCCTTCATTTTTTCAGCGCTTAAAATATCCATATCCGAATTTCCAACCATGTATATATCTTTAATATTACTATTGTAATACTCCAATGCCTTATTGATTATCTTATCTGTAGGCTTATATGCTTTAATATCACCTGATATAACAAAACCATCAAAATATTTATATATATTTAATCTTTTTAGTTCTGCCAATAATATATCTGAATCAGAATCGCTTAATACAATTAATTTGACTCTCTTTCTTTTTAATTCACAAAGTGAATCTATTACATCACCATATAAATATGCTTCCTTTGAATAAAATTGTTTGTAGAAATCATGTGCAAAATTACTTAGATCCTCTAATCCCATTCCTTCCGATATTTCTTTTAGTATTATTCTGAGTATTTCCTTAACACTTAAAAATTGTCTTTCGTTTTTATTCCCATAAATACGTTCATATTTTTTTCTTATTAAGGCCTTTATTTCCTCTGTGTTATCCTTTTCATATTTACTTGCTATAAAATGAAATAAATCTGGGGAACCAATCAAGGTTCCTCCTATATCAAAAAATATCAATTTATTTTGATGCTGATTAATCATAAATACACCTCATCGATTTTTTTTAAATAAATTTATTCATAGTAAAAAATATTATCCGGATTTTGTTCATCAAAAACCAAATATTTTATTTCAGAAACAATTTCTCCATCTGTTACATATTTTAATATATCAATATTAAATCTCTCTATATGAAAATCAATAGGATTTTCTTTTTTTATGTTGTCTCTGATTTCCTTTTGAATTTTCTTTTCAACAATTCTATTTAAAAATGGTGGAAGCCATTTCTTCTTATTAAATTTCAAATAATCAAATTTAATGATTTCCGCTAAATTTTGTATATCCTCATGTAATACATCTTTACCAAAGTCTATAAATACTCCATAGTATTCTGAAGATGAAATTTTTCTATCTATATACCCTCTGTCCTTAAAATAGACTCCTAATGCAAAATAAAAATCAAATGGGCTATCGAATTTAGGCACAAAATATTTTAAGATATTACCAAATTTTTGAGAATTGTAGTATTTATCAACAACTTCTTCTATTTTTTTAATTTTTAATATTTCTTCATAACTCATGTCACTAGTGTACATTATCTCATATGGTGGATAAGGTGAATAAACCATACCCCATTTTTCAGTTTCTTGTATCATTGAAGAACCCTTCAGTAATTTTAAAAATCCCATCTGCACTTCTTCAGGCGCTATGCCATATACATCATTAAATGATTTTTTAAATTGAAGGTACGTCTCACCTGGAAGTCCTCCAATTAAATCAAGATGTTGTTTTACATTTCTGTTGGTCTCGATCTTTACTACCTTATCTTTTATATCTTCAAATTTTACATTTCTATTGATATTTTTTAAAGTATCCTCATTTGTAGTTTGAACTCCAACTTCCAGTTGAATTCTACCTTTTGGTGCGGTCTTTAAGAGTTCTATTTCCTCATCAATAAGTATGTCCGCTGAAATTTCAAAATGGAACGTGGCATCTGTATCAGCATGGATCAAAAAATTCCATATATCCATTGAAAACTTATGATTACAATTAAATGTTCTATCTACAAATTTAATTAGTTTTATACCTTTATCTATAAAAAATTGTAATTCCCTCTTTGTTCTTTCAGCATCTAAGAATCTCACACCACTGGTTGTTGATGAAAGACAATATTTGCATTTAAATGGGCATCCTCTGCTACTTTCATAATAAACAATCTTATTACTAAGATCATCTTCTTTTTCATATGGAAAAACAGTATCGTTTAAATCCATGGGTTTTCTCTCTCCACCAAAACTTATCCCATCTTGATTTTTACAATATAATCCTTTTATTTGGCTACCATCAAGCAGCTCCTTACTAAGTTTCCACTGAACAAATTCCCTAAAAGTCTCTTCTCCTTCTTCTTTAATAAGATAGTCTCCTGGAGTTTCTGATAAAAATTTTTCACCACAAAACGAAATCTCTGGTCCTCCAAACATTATTTCTATGTTTTTATCCAAAGTTTTTATTAAATTGGCAAGCTTAACTACATACTCTATATTCCAAATATAACAAGAAAAAGCTACTATATTAGGTTTTTCTTCAATTAGGTTTTCAAATATCCTCTCAATTCTATCATTTATAGAAAATTCTTTTATGGTGCATTCATAGTCTAAATCCTTTGTAAATGCTTTTAAATACCTTACAGCCAAATTGCTATGTATAAATTTTGAATTAATGGCCATCAGTAATATCTTCACGTGAAAAACTCCCTTTCTTTTGTGCCTTTATATAGTATATATTATCTGACTGTTTTAAATCAATTATATCAAAATATTGTTTTAATATTTTGCATGTAGTTCTGCAAGAAGCATCAGTAAAAGGATTTGTTGCATTTATTTTAACCTGTTTAAATCCTTGCCTTGGTACCACAACTTTCAGCTTAATAAAAACGCTTTTAAATCTTGGCTTGTCCACATCCCAAAGATAGATTGTACCATCTTTTTTTAGAAAACTAATTATATCCTTCATTAGATTATTTTTTCCATAAGCACTTACAATTTCAAATAGTGAAAAGAAAATTACACAGCTATCATAATATTTTTTTTGTATCCTTCCCTTATCCTTTTCTCCACTTATATAATCAATTGTAAGATTATCATCCGTAACCTTACAAAGTTCATATACTATCCCATGATTTTCAATGCCTATATCAAGTACATTTCCCATAAAAGCTTCCTTTTCAAGATTTATAAATATCTCTTTACTCATACACTTCACCTCATACTATACTAATTCTTTAGAAAAGCGATAGTTCCTCCAACTTTTGGAAAAAATATCGCCTTTATTATATTTACTCGGTTTCTGTAGAACCTGATATAACATTTTATTTTATAATTGGCAATATATCTTCATAAAAATCCAACATAAAACCAGCTGTAGTCCTTTCCGCCTCAGGCAATATCATATTTGAAATTCTGCTATAATTTATTTCAGTATCACTTATATTTTTAAATTTCGTATAGGTGTTATTTGACATAATTGCATTTGCCTTAATATACTTATCTATAGTTTCATACCTTTTGCTCTCTTCTGCCGTTTCAAAAGGATAACCATTAACTAATTTTTTTAAAATCCACATTTCAAAAGCTCTATGGCTTTTTAATAGTTTGTTGTTTACGTGATGTGGCACTGTGGTATCTTGAATTAAATGACAAGCAGCACCAAAATAAAACACAGACTTTGCAATATCTCCAGCCGCTGCATAATTCACCGCCATCTTATAATATTTTTTACATTCTAGCAATGCATTAGAAAATCCATATAATCCTTTTTCTTCTGAATAATGATAAAAATGATTTGTACTTTTGAAATCCTGATCTGCAAATTGAACGCCTTTATTTAACTCACTCACATATTCCAAAAAAAATCTATACTCATCGTCGTGCCCTTCTTCTTTTATTATCTCCATTGCAATTATATTTATATACTTATGCACAGTACAATAAGTTTTTACAAGTAATTTTTTTATTGGATTGACTTTTGCCATGAGTATTCTAACCGCATTGCCATAGTGTTTTTCAATTTTCTTTTCCATATCCTCACCTAGTTTTATTTTTTTATTTTTTCAAGTACAAGTATAACTACTATACATATTGCTACTCCAGAAAACAACACATACATCATTATATTATTTACAGGAAATTTTTTATCTATTCCACTGCTATTTGCAATTGAAACTAAAAGGCCCTCATGTGAATCTAACATGATAAGACTATTGTTATAAAACTTCATACTTTCTATGTCAGCTTTATCTTCAAAACTAGCAAAAATTTTGCCTGCCACGTCTTTATTAAAAAAATATATAGATTTCTCTTTAGTATCATAAAAATACACACTATCTTTTGTGCCAATAGTTCCCTTTTTATCCACAACAAGGCCAGATAGCGTGGAAACCCATTTGCTTTGATATATTGGTGCCGATGGATTAGTCGTTGGATGTTTATCTAATATAAAGTTAATCTTTTGCTTACCTTTACCACTAAACCTTGGGGAATCAATAGGATCACCACCACTATAGTCTGGAAAACCATACCACTTACCACTTTGTATATAAAAAATGTAATCAGAATCTCCAACTACTGGCCTAAGCCCTCTATCTTCCATTCCTCCAACTACTACCAAAAGTTTTCCTTGACTATTAAAATCCATTCCTTTAACGTTTCTTATTCCATATGCATAGGTTTCAGCTTTTTTTGTTTTTAAATTGAATATAATTACTGATGAATTCCCTGGAAAATGCCCTGACACAATTTGCCCCTTTATATTACTTGTATTATAAGGAGTGAATGCACCGGTCTTATTATTTCCAAAGTTTTGCCCTTTTAGAGTTATAGATTGTGGTGGCATATCATAAATAAATGGATTATTTTTGAGCCAGATGTTATCTTGACCAACCACTCCAGAATTTGTTGCTGAGCCAATAGATGCATATAGCATACCATTTTGTATTTTTATTTTCACATCTTTATAATCACCATAGTTTGGTATATTTCCAATTAATTTTTCCGTAGTCTTTTGTTTTATATTGTACATATATATACCATCATTAGATGAATAATAAATCTTATTGTCATAATATTCAATGCTATATATATTCGATTTGTTATTATATATTATATCATAACTCACTCCATTTTTATCAACGTATTGAATTCTGTTATTAAAAGCTATGTAAAAGTTCCCCATGTCATCCATGACAAAATCCTTTGAATTTTTAAGTCCCTTTAAAATTATTGAACTTTCCTTTCCCCTATAGATAATATTAATCTTATAGTCTTTATAATATATATTCCCCAATTTAAATACTGAAAAGCTTATAATTAAAGCTATACAAACTATAAATAAAAGTTTTTTCATGTTTTCCTCCAAATATAAATCCTCTTACCTAATTTATATTAATAAGGTAAGAGGATATGCATGGATTTAGGCATCTTCAGTAAAATAATATGTAAAAGCTTCTGAAACAATGCCTTATGCAATTGTAAGAATTATATGCTGTCGTTCCACATTACAAACGGCTTCAAAAACTCTAATAATAACTTCATTTTTTATTTCATTTTTATATTTCTCATAAAAACTCACTGCATGTTTTTCTTTTGTATTTGCCAAATCCAAAAGTGCCTTATCATCTTTGTATTTATCATAACTTACATTAGTTAATATTGGCATCTTTTTAAATCCACCTATTTTGAAATGAATTTTTGCATGAGTCATTTCTACTATACTTAAGGCCACAAATAATTCTTTTGTTTTTTTATTCTCTGCTTTTTTGGCTGCTTTAATGTAGAAGTCACCATTAAAAATCTCCAATTTTACAGCATGATCTAAAATTTTTAATGTGTTTTCATTTAGTAATTTGCTATCCGTGCTTAACACTTCCATACATTCGCTTAAAAATTCTTGACCTACTCCGCAAAACGGACAATTAATTATGTGCTCTGACATGTTTTTTTCATTGAACATAATACTATTAACTCCAAAATTCTTTTCATTTATTACAGCTCCGCAAATCATGCACCTATAACTTTTCATAATCTTTTTTCACCACCAGTACTTATAATAACACTACTACAAGTAAGTTAAAAGTTAAGAGTTAAAAGTTAAAACCTTTTATAATTATTGAAAAAGAGTAAGAATATAAGTGGATTTGTACAAACAAGTCCACTTATATTCCCATTCTTTTCATTTTTCTGCATGGTAGAAAATCTTCCTTAACTTTTATCTATTAACTTTTAGCTCTTAACTGCTTCTATCAGTATCCATATGTATTTATCAAATCTTCTATGTCGTCAAATACTACCTTTGTATTTATATTTTTTTTATGTATTTTTACATCATTCCTTGTTACCATAAATACAATATTGGAATTTTTCTTATCTTTTATTTTTTTTATGTTTTTTCCGTATATGTAACTGTCATCTTCTCTAAATTCATACATAAATATATTTTTAGAGAAGGCATCTATTGCCAATATTTTTAAATTAATCTTGCCTTCAATAAGCTTAACAATGTTATCTTCATAAGCAAATTTTTTTAATTTTTTTAGTCTCCCATCTAAATGAGAACCTTTAAACATAAAATATTTTTTTGTTATACTTCTGCCATCTTCTGAACTTATAAGTAAGTTGTACCTGTCGTCATCTCTGGTTAGATCCGATTCCTTCTTTGCATAATTTTTCAATTTTTCACATTCTTTTATGGCAAACCCAAATCTCACCTTAAATAATTTCCTTGTAAGCAAAGAGTCACTACTTTTATCTACTGCTAAATTGAACACACAACGTCATCCTTCCATTTACCATATTACTGTATCCCTATATATTCCTAGGTAATTTTACCAGATTCGATTATTAATTTCAATAGATTTTTGAAATTATGTAAAAATATATTTACTCCTTTTTTTACATATTTCAAGTTTTATTTATTAATCCTTGAAGATACGTAAAATTATTATAGAATATTAAAACAATGATTATCATAAATATTATGTATGAATACTATTATTAGGAGCATTAAATGAAATTGGATAAATTCTACAAAGACACATTAATTTTAACCGTGTCAAACCTTGCAACAGGTATTTTAAGATTTGTATTTTCTATAATACTATCCAATAAGCTAGGAGCTGAGGGTTTAGGTCTATACTCTCTAATAATGCCACTATATGACCTATTTGCTTGTGCCACCTGTGGTGGAATAATAGTTGCTGTCTCTAGAAGTTCAGCAATACTTGCAGGGAATAATGATTACCTAAATATACATAGACTTATTCACACTACTATTATATTCGAACTCTTTTGGTCAATGTTTATATCTATTCCAATATTATTAAATTCAAATTCAATAGCAACTTATTTTATTAAAGATAGTCGAACTATTTATTCTATAGAAATAATATGTCCTGCCCTTATCTTTATAGCATTATCATCTGTATTCAAAGGATATTTTTATGGTATATCCCAGGCTAAAATACCCGCTTATATAGACATAGTAGAAAAAGCAATAAGAGTTGCAGTAGTAATAGGTATAGTTAACATTTTTTTTCTTAAGAACATGGTACAAACTATATCCGCTGTGTATGGAGCTTTAACTTTTGGAGAACTTATAAGCCTTCTGATGTTATACGCTGCTTATATCATATATAAGGGCAAGTATAAAAAAGTTTTCTCTACTCCTATTAGTAGAGGTCAACTTATTTTTGATACTCTTACCGTTTCCATTCCCCTTTGCATAAATGGTTTTCTTTCTTCACTTTTAAATGCCGCCTCAACATTAATTGTTCCTAGAAGACTGGTATTCGCTGGACTAACTTACACTGCAGCTCTTTCTCTTATTGGTAAATTTACTGGTATGGCTTTTAATATAACTTTTTTCCCCATGGTAGTTATAATGTCAATGTCCACAGTTTTAGTTCCAGACATATCAAAAAGTCTTAATAAAAAAGATTATTACTCCATGGAAAATAGAATTTATGATGTTCTTAAATTATCCTTTTATATTGGTATATCAACTGCAATTATATGCCTATGTATTCCAGATAATTTGGGCAAGCTATTTTATGGAAGAAATGATCTAGGAATATATATAATAACAAGTTCTGTTTGTGCCCCTATAACATATGCTGCAGCATCAACTTATTCCATACTAAGCGGTTTAGAAATGCAGACAAAAATATTGTTTAATTCATTTCTAGTTTCAATTGAAGAAATTGTACTTTTATATATTTTAACTGGAATTCCAAGTATAAATATTTATGGTTATGCCATAGCTCTTTTTTTAACCAGTGTTACCTCATACTTTTTAAATATGCATGATATAAATAAGATATGTAATATACATTTTCATTTGGATGATATCTTTTTAGATATGATTTTTGCAATATTATTATTTTTGTTTCTTGGAATTCTAAACAACATAATCCCAAATTCTTTATTTGTATTAAAGAGTATATCAATTATAATTATAGGTTTTTTATTATATCTACTCTTGGTTATACCTGTGAAAACAGCACTTTTCAAATAAAACATCCGCATCAAAATACTTTAACATACTTTGATGCGGATTCTTAATTTAAGTTATCTATTATTCTTTTAGGTATATGTTTTTTTATTCCTCTAGGCACTATTTCTAAATCTTCCTTTGTAATTCCCTGAGTTAAAAATAATGCATAAAAATATGCTAACATTCCAGCAAACATAGCTACTATAGTAGCTATGGCATTATTAAAGTATCCCTTTGTTACAAATCCTATTATGAAACTGATTAAATAATACACCACATATAACACCGCTCCCATAAATATTGATGCCACTAATGGTTTAAAGGCGTGCCTTAATAATCTAATTTTAACATGCAAATGTTTTTGCAAACATATTGAATTCATTATCATTGGAATTAAAAAACCAAGTATACTTCCAATAATTGCTCCGTAAATATTTATTTTTGGCTTTGCAATAAGAAAATAATTTACAGATATCTTAATTGCTATACCAACTACCGCATAAAAGGTAACTGTATAAATTTTACCTAGCCCCTGTAATATACTTGTCTGTATTTGTACTACTGACATAAATACTAACACTATTGCTCCCCATATAAGGATTTTGTATCCTTCAATATTTGATGAATATAAAAGCATAAAAATAGGTTTACTCAAAACAGAAAGTCCAACTGCTGAAGGAATTGCTATTAAAAAACATACCCTTAATGCAAAACTTATTTTTTTCCTTACCATCATTTTATCTTTAAGTGCCACAGACCTTGATATGGCCGGCAAAACATTAACTGCTAATGAAGAAATTATAGCAATAGGTACACCTATTAGTGTAATGAATATAGCATACCTTCCATATAATCCTACAGATAGAATATGGCTAAACCCAGCTACCTTAAGCCTACCAATTGTATTCGTAGTATCAAATAAATTTCCTGCATTTGTAAGACCGATACTAATTGTTATAGGAATACTATACTTTACAATTCTATGCATTATTTGTTTATTAGTGTGTCTTACACGATTGGTTGATACTTTCACTTGTCTATCATTTTTGTATACTAATACTAAAAATAAAGCTGATGCCAATGCCCCAATAGTAGTACCTACTGTTGCTCCAACAATTCCAGGAATTACTCCACTTTTAATAAATATTGCTGCAAATCCAAGTGAAAATACTGTATTTAATACCTGCTCTAGAACTTGGGAAATTGCTGTTGGCTTCATATTACTTCTGCCTTGAAAATATCCTCTGTAAGCAGAACCTATTGATGTAAATAACACTGCTGGTGCTAATGCCATTACTGAATATTTTGCTTCAGGAAATCCAATAATTTTTGTGATTGTTCCCGCAGTTAAAAGCATTATAGTTGCCATTACAACTCCAACAATAGTAAGTAGAAATCTTGCCATTTTAAATGTTTTTATTGCACTTCTATAATTTCCTACTGCAATATATTCTGACACAAGTTTAGCTATTGCGCTTGGAATACCAGTGTTTGTAAGTACATATATAAATACATAAATCTGATAAGTTGCATTATAAATTCCAAAAGGAGCATCTCCCCCAAGTATTTTGACAAGGAAAGGACTATAAAATGCAGATAAAACCTTAATAAATAAGGTTGCTGCAGAAAGTATTGCAAACCCCTTAGTAGTTGACTGTTCCTTCATATAATTTACCTCTTATACTAAAATTTGAAAACATCAGTTTTTATCTTTTTAAGAACTGGAGGAAGTGATTCTGCAATAGTTTTGTTTTCTAAATATGATAATTTATCTGGACAATCTTTAAATATCATCTTGTATGCATACAAAAATTGAAAGTCCAAACCATATTTATTGTTAAAGAAACTATTTAACTGCTTATCTCCGTACTTACTGTCACCTACTATAGCATTTCCTAGATGGCCTAAATGCGCTCTTAACTGATGGCTTCTGCCTGTAAGAAGATCAATTTCAATTAGAGAAAAACTTCCACAGCTTTGAATATTTTTAACATCCATAGCTATTTTTTTAGTATCTGGCATTTCTGTATCAAATACTTTAGAAATATTTGTGTCTTCATTTTTATATATATAACCTTCATATATTCCTTCTTTTATTCTTCCCTTTACAAGTGCAACATAATATTTTTGGATACTTCTTTTTCTAATCATCTCATTCAAAAGCTTTATTGCTTCAAAGTTTTTTCCAAACATAACTATTCCTGATGTGTTTCTATCTAACCTATTGCAAGGTGCTGGTGTAAATGTAACCTCTTTCTCTGGATCATAATCTCCCTTATCAAATAGATAAGTCAATACATAATCCGTAAGTGTTGGTTCATCCCCCTCGCCATTTGAATGTACTAACACTCCTGGCCATTTTTCTAAAATAAGCAGATTTTTATCTTCATACGTTACCTTAAAATCAATATATACTCTCTTAAATACTTTTTTTTCTGGTTTTGACTTGATTTCATAAGTTTCTAATAAATCTCCCTGTACTAGTGAATATTTCTCTTTTGTCTTTTTTCCGTTTATCTTAATATCGCCTTTACGAAAAGACTTAAAAATAGCACTCAATGGCACATCCTTTAGCCACTTTCTTACAAATTTATCCACTCTCTGTCCCGCTTCATTTGGTCCAATTACAATTTTCATATTTTCCTCCAAAATTTATATAAAGCCTAAAAGCTGTATATCTCTCAATAATTAATAACAAGCTACCATTATACTACGATATAATTGTCAATTGCAATTAAGCTTTTTTAAAATGTTAATAGTACTTTCACATTGTATTGCCACTCCAATTGGAATACAATCCTCATCAACATCAAAAAGACTTCCATGCGCAGGGTTTATTATGCCCTTTTTCTCATTTCTACATCCTAAAAAATAAAAAGCCGATGGTCTTTCAAGAGAAAAATATGCAAAACTTTCTACTCCCATATTGGGACTTTGAAGAATATTTATTTTTTCCTTACCAATTACATTTTCTGCTGAGATCTCTACCATCTTAATAATATTGTCATCATTATAAAGGCAAGGATAACTCTCCTCTATCTCTATAGTGCAGCTTCCTCTCATGGATCTTACAATACCTTCCGTTAACTCAGTAAGTCGCTTCTTGACATATTCCCTTTGCTGAGTTTTCATTGTCCTTATAATACCTCCTAATGTAACTTCTTCTGGTATTATATTTTGAGCTGTACCTCCATGAATATATCCTATAGTTATAACTCCTGGATCTGTAGGTGAAAGTTCTCTGCTTATTATTGTTTGCAAAGTATTAACTAAATTGCAAGCAATAACTATCGGGTCTATTGTTGCATCTGGATGTGCTCCATGACCGCCCCTTCCCTTGATTTTTATAGTAAATGGATTTGATGCTGCATGAACTACTCCATCTTTTATACCTATTCGTCCAACATCTATACTTTCATTCACATGTAATCCAATTATAGCATCTACATTAGGATTGTTAAGTACTCCATCTGCAATCATTTTTTTTGCTCCCCCTGTAGTTTCCTCTGCAGGTTCAAATAAAAGCTTTATATTGCCGGTAATGTCCTCTTTTATACTATTTAGAATTTTTGCAACTCCCAAAAGTATTGTTGTATGAACATCATGTCCACATGCATGCATCTTCCCACTATTTTTAGAAGAATATTCACATTTTTTTTCATCCTTTATTGGTAATGCATCCATATCTGCTCTTAATGCTACTGTCTTTCCATGTTTTGCTCCTCGAATTATTGCACACACTCCAGTTTTCGCTGTAATTTTATATTCAATGCCTTGTTTTTTTAGAAAGTCTGTAATTTTTTCATTTGTTCTTAGCAGTTCATAATCAAGCTCTGGATGAGAATGGAAATCCCTTCTCAAATCAATAAGTTCATCTTTAATTTTATTTGCTTCATTTAAAAAAATCAAAATAGTCCCCCTTTGATAGCAAATTAGTTATTTTACTTTTACTCCCACTTAACTTCTATAACATCATTATTTTTTAATTTATCACTATATCCCGCTTTCTCCCCATTAAGCCTTAGAACTATAAGTCCTTTTATCTTTGTAAGATCAAAATCAATATAGTTAAATACGTCTACAAATATATATTGTTTTTTTCCATTAAGTTTTATTCTCTTTTCATTGACACTAACTTCAATTTCATTTTTTAAAATCTCTGCACTTTTTAAATCTTTTGAATTATTTGTAGACTCGCTGTGACTATTCTTAGGAGCATCTTCACTAGTATTATTTACTTCCTGGCTTTTCTTCACCTCTGTTTGTATTTTGTCACCTTCACTTATAATATAATCATCATTAATCTTTTTTCCATCTATAAAAAACTCTAAATTCAAATCATTGTTTATATATTTTCTATAGTCTCCTATGGTTTTAGGAATTATAGTATTAATTTCATCTCTAGGAGCGATTTTATAATCTAGATCAGTTTTTTTGTCATTAACTAAAAATATAGGTTCTATGTTCTTAACCTCTTTGTCTATATAAAATCCAACAGAATAAATATTTTTAATATAGTCCTTTATTAAAGGTGCTGCATTTTCACCATTTTGTGCAAATTCTATTTTAATTTTATCATTCTCTTTAATTTCAGATTCCAAACTTCCTAGGCTTCCATTAATTCTTATAATTGCACTCTTTGATATTTTACCAAAGGCTACTCTACTAGATCCATTTAAAGTAAATCTAATATTATTACCATTTTTACCTATAAGCACTTTAGGATTTATCCCTGCTTGCATTATAACATCCATAACAGAATTTTTCTTTGAGTTAAAAAGACTTACAACACCACTATTTAAAAATACATCTATAAAATCCCCGCCAAATTTCTTTATGGCTACTAGTGCTATTCCTAAAACAGTTACCCCCGTACTTCCAAGATTGTTATCAAGACATACACATTCTGTTACTGATTCTCTTCCCTTAATCGCTATTCTTTGAGGTAATATATTAAGTTTTTCAGCTATAAGTTCCTTTAAACCTGGAGTATGTGCACCCCCTCCAACTAAGAAAACTGCATTTGGTGTTTTACTTCCATTTAGTTCAATGATTTTTACAGCAATCTCCTGAGATAATTTTTCTATTATAGGAGTTATCACTTTAATTATTTCATTAGCACTAACTTTATTTTCTATTCCTAGCACATCCATAAAACAAATTTCTTTTTTACATGTTATTTGCTTTTTAATCTTTTCAGCTGCATTAAAGTCTACAAGACATGCTTGTGCTATTGCCTCTGTTACCTTATCTCCTGCCATGGCAACCATTCCATAGGCACTAATTGTTTCATTACTACTAATAGCAATATCTGAAGTTCCAGCTCCGATATCCACAAGTGCCAAATTCAATAGTCTTAAGTTTTGAGGTATTGCAGCTTCCATTGCAGCAATAGGCTCTAGTGTAAGGTTAGTAACTGTAAGGTCTACTTTTTTCGTAACTGCATATAGACTATCCACAACAGATCTTGGCAAAAAAGTAGCTATTACTTCAGAAGAAATATCTTGACCCTTATGCCCTAGTAGATTAGAAATAGCGTAACCATTCAAATAGTAATTTTTTACACTATAACCTACACAATAAAGCTTTCCAATAGTCTGTTCATTTACCTTTTCTTCCGCCATCTTAACTGCTGTAAGTTCAAGACTTCTAATAAGTTCTTTATTAATCTCTTTATCAGAATCAATTGTTAATTCTGATTTAACTATAGTTGTTCTTAAAAACCTTCCTGCTGCAGCTATTGCTACCTTTTCCAATTTAAATCCAAGTTCTTCTTCTATTTCAGTTTTAACCTTGTTTACTGCCTTTGCAACTAAACTAATATCATGAATTTGCCCATCTATCATAGCTCTTTCTTCATGTTCAGTATATTTCTCAGAAATAACATGAAATTTTTTATCTCTTACTACTCCAACAGTCCCAATAACTGTACGAGTTCCAATATCTAAGGAAAATAAAGTTTCTTCCGACTTAATATTCGTTCCATCCATACTTAAATACCTCTTTATTTTATGTTTTAAAAGCTCATATTCTATAAGGAACATGAGCCTAACAAAATTATATTTAAACTAATCCACAACTACAACCGTATTACTTATCTTGCCTATTTTTTCTATAGTACATTCCACAATATTACCATTTTTTAATAATTTTTCTGGTTTAAATCCAATTCCAACACCACTAGGTGTACCTGTTGATATTATATCTCCTGGTTTTATAGTGAAACCTTTAGATAAATCACTTATTATATTAGCAATATTAAATATTAAATTCTTTGTATTAGAATTTTGTCTTACTTCACCATTTACAGTTGAACTTATATTAAGCTGAACTGGGAAAGAAATTTCACTTTTATGTACTAAACTTGGTCCCATTGGACAAAAGGTATCTAAGCTTTTTCCTTTGAACCATTGGTTATGTCTAACCTGCAAATCTCTTGCAGATACATCATTAACTATTGTATATCCAAAAATGTAGTCCTCGGCATCTTCTTCTTTAATATTGATTCCTTCTTTTCCAATAACTACAGCAAGTTCTACCTCATAATCCACTCTTTTAGTAACAGATTTTGAAAATCTTATTTCGTCTCCGTCGCCTGTACATGTATTGGTAGCTTTAGTAAAATAAATTGGAGCTTTTGGTATTCCCTCACTAGAAATAACAGTAGAATCAACTTCCTTTACGTGTTCTATATAGTTTTTCCCTAAACAAAACACATTTCTACGTGGTCTATCAATAGGAGCATTTAATTTTACGCTTGTCAAGGGTATAACTTCGAATTTTTTGTCTTTTATGCTTTCCTCAATACTCTCAATTTCATCATTATAAATTCCTATAAATTCTATCATAGAATTTACTTTTGTTTTCCCCAATGAAACAAGTATTAAATTTAAATCAACAACCCCATCATCTATTAATACACCTAAATGTTCTCTTTTATTGTAACAATAATTAACAAATCTCATAATTTTGCCTCCTTCGACTTAATAACACTCATATATTAATAATACTACTAAATCTACTAAATAAGAATACTAATAGGACTTTTAACTATAACTATTGAAAATTTTATTTAATAGTGTATAATAATAGTTGTTGCACTAATTATTGCTATACAAATTTATTTATGTGAGGGTATATTTTATGTTTAAGTCTTATGATCAAACTATCGGAAATTTAACAAGCAAAACCAGCAAAAAAATAATACATTATGTTAACAGTAGATTGGAGAAATTTGATCTTACAACTGAACAATGGGCAGTATTACTTAGACTTTCCAAGCAGGACAAAATAAGTCAAAAACTTTTGGCTGAAATTTCAGGTAAAGATCAACCTACTCTAACAAGAATATTGGATATATTAACAAGAAAAGCTTTAATAGAGCGTCATCCTAGTTTTGAAGACAGACGTTCTTTTTCTGTGCATATAACGGATAAGGGTTTAATCCTTGCAGAAAAAGTTGCCCCTCTATTAGAAAATGTATTTAAAGACATACTCAATGATATATCCGATGAAAAACTAAATATATACACAGAAGTTCTTTTACATATCGACGAAAACATAAACAATTTACAATAAGACATCTCTTTATGATGCCTAAAAAAGGGTGAATATTAATGACTAATGAAAAAAGTTCAACGAAATTATGGACAAAAAGTTACATTTTTATGATATTAACAAATTTATTTATATACTTAGCTTTTTACATGCTAACACCAACTTTACCTGCATATGCTAAGGCAACTGGAGGCAGTAATTTGGAAGCAAGTCTTGTGGTAAGCACATTTTCTATAACATCCTTGCTCATAAGACTATTTACGGGGAGTATTATGGATAAAATTGAAATCAAGCCACTACTTCTAGTGGGTGCAATAATTCTTGGCGTGAGTACATTATCTTACATTTGGCTTCCCTTAGATGCGATAATTGTTGTTCGAGTTATTCAGGGAATAGGCTGGGGTCTTGCCTCTACTGGAGCTGCTGCAATTTTTTCTGATATTGTACCTGAAAACAAACGTGGTGAAGGCATGGGGTACTATTCTCTCTCAATGATAATATCCATGGCTTTATCCCCAGTAGTAGCAATAATAATCATGAATTTATATAGTTTCAAATATATTGCACTTATGTCAATTGGTTTTGTTATAATTGGTTGTTTGTGTTTTACAGGTGTTAAAATGCCGAAAAAAAATCCTACAACTAATAAAGACGCAAAAAAGTTTTCATTAAAAGATTCATTTGAAAAGAAAGCAGCTTTACCTTCTTTATTATGTTTCTTACTTACAGTTACTTTTTGTGGAATTATGAGTTATATAATGTTGTATGGAAAAGAGCTTAAAATAACAAGTGTTTGGGTTTATTTTGTTGGATATGCTGCTATGATCCTAGTAACAAGACCTATTATTGGAAAAATATTTGATAAAAGAGGTCATTCTGTGATAATCATACCTGGCACAGCTACAATGATTATCGGACTTATAATATTATCATATGTACATTCAATTCCTACTTTGATATTATCTTCATTATTTTATGGTCTTGGATATGGTGCTGTCCAACCTTCTCTGCAAGCCTGGGCAGTTGATCGTTCACCCAACAACAGAAAAGGTGCAGCTAATGGAACATTCTTATCCGCTATGGATTTAGCTTATACAGTTGGTTCCATACTTCTAAGTTTTGTTGCGCAGCATAGCAATTATGCTATTATGTACAGATTATCTGCAATATTTTTAGTTTTGCTTCTAGCTGTATACTCATATCACTTAATTAAAAATAGCACTAGCATTGAAGAAGTTTTGGAGGAAGATGAAGAAGAAGTATCTTAATTCTACTGAAATGTGTAATTATATGTTTTACCTGTCTTTACACAAAGCTCCTGATAACAACAAATAATTCTTACATTCCTTTAATCTTCTCTGTTCTAAATACAAAATAGCTAATTTATTATAAATGGAGATAAGATTATTATCTCCATTTGTTTTTATAAATTCAGCAGTATTAAGATAAACCTTTTCTAAATTATCATTATCATTTAGATCGTGATAAATATTCCCTAGTAAATAATTACCTTGTAATAAATACTTTTTATCCTTATATTCTTTAGCATATATTAAACCTAATTCTATAGACTTAATAGCTTCAGTATATTGTTTTTGTTTTATAAAAACCTTTGCTTTTTCTACAAGTGTAGCTGCTAATTTAGCATTATCAAAATCAAATCTGAATTTTTCAGCCATTTCAAAGTATTTCATACTTTGTTTAAAGTCATTCTTATAATAATAATTTAAACCTAAATTATTATAAAAGTAACCTATTGAAGTATCCTTGTGATCTGAGATTTTCGACAATAAAAAATTATATATATTTACAGCAGCATCATAATCACCTTTAGCTGAATAACAATTAGCTTTAATACCATTTGCCTCAATATATAAATTGTAATCCGCTTTTTCATCACAATCGTGTAAATATTTTTCAATAATTTCCAATGCTAAATCTATTTTATTTAAGATTTTATAACTGTTTGCTAAAGAATATAAACACAATTTTGATGTTTTAGTATCATTGTAAGAAGAGCAATAATATTGACTTAGATGATAGTATTCAATTGCAGTATCATGAAGCATTGTACTTGCTTTACAAGATCCTATTTTCCAATGAATATATCCTAATTTTTCATTTTTATTTATATCTTTATAGCTTTCTATAGACTTATTATAATTATCACAGGCTTGCTGGAAATTTTTTTCATTATAAAAAATTTCTCCTAGTTTAAAATATACTATAGCTCTAATTTCTAAAAGTTCAAACTGTTTTGATATTTTAAAAACTTCCCTAACCGTACGTTTATCTACCTTGTCATCTTCAAGCTTTTTCAAACAATATATCTCAGCATCTTCCTTTGGAGAACGCATTAGATAGTCTTCATCTATATATATAACAGTATTAAGTTTTTCAGCTTTTTGCTTAAACTTATGAACTATTTTGGAAGATGCATTTTTTGATAGCTCCCTTTTACCTGTTTCAATCATACTTATAAGTCCTCTGGTAACCTTTTCATCTTGTAAGTCTTCCTGCTTTAAGAATAACTCATTTCGTAATTTTTTTATTTTCTCACTAGTTGTTAAAAAATCCATTAGATCTCCTCAATTCACTGAAATATTATTATATATAGTATATAAAATATTCCTTATTTCAGCAATCCAAGTTATGTATTTAATTTTCTAATTTAAATTAAACTTCTTCATAGAAATCTTTCGAATTTATTTTTAAATTAATACATGTAACAAATTCCTGTTTTCTCCACAGAATTCCTAACATAACGTATCTATAAAATGATTTTCTTCCTCGTCATTAATTCTTTCTTCAGTTTTACTTTCTTCTTTTATGTTTCCATTTTGTGATTTTTTATCATAGGCTGTTGAAAGTATGTCCTTAAAATTAGAACCATCCATAGCTTTACGATTAAATAATCTCAGTTTTATTTTTCTTAATTTAGTAGCTCTTCCTACTCTAGAAACTGGTTTGATTTTATCAGACATCTCCTAGCCCCCCTCTTGTACAAATAACAATTTTGCTATTTATCTTTCACATGAATTTAGTATATAGTTTGTTTTTATATTTTACAACCTTAGTTAGCTACTTATTCTGAATAATCTTAAAACATAAATAAAAGTGGGGGGCAACTTCTAACTACATTACACCCACTTTTATACATTAACTCTTAACTTAATTTAATTTTTTCAATAAGCTTATTATTTCCCAGTACCACAGGGTCAAACTTTCTTTTAACTTCACCACTAAATTGAATTTCAACAACCGTGCAATCAATTTGAGTTATCTTACCCTTGCCAAAAGACTCGTGTTTTACCATCTCTCCAACCTTATACTCCCCAGTATAAGGGTTGTTAAACTCTAGTCCACATTCAGCCACAAACCTTGAAGGTTCCTTTGCTTTTCCACGTATGTCCCGACTTATACCTAGCCATAAATTATCAATAGCACGGGTTATTCCTACGTAAAAAAGCCTTCTTTCCTCTTCTAGGTTTTTTTCTATGCTGCTTTTGTGTGGTATTGTTTCTTCGCAGCAATTTATAATAAACACATTTTTAAATTCCATGCCTTTTACACCATGAATAGTACTTAAGATCACTGCATCTTTACTAGAATCTTTTTTAATGTTTTTAAGTTCTTCCCCAACCTCATCTACGTGAGCTAAGAATGCAACTATACTTTTATATGCCTCTGCCGATTTTTCAAACTCCTCAATAATTTGAAGTAGCTCATTTACATCAGTCTTAAACTTCTGTGAGTATTCCGTAATATAATCATTGTATCCAAGATCTGTAATTACAGTTTGAATTGCCCATCCTAATGATTTCTTATTTAATCCTTGAATATTTTTTTTAAGCTTATCCACTGCCTTCATTTGAAAAATAGGAAGATCATCCACATCTTTTAAAACTTCAAACAAATCCTCCTTAAATTCATGAGATTTAACTTTTCCCAGGCTAAGTTTACCAATATATCTAAAAGGTTTGTTTATTATTCTTAAAAAACTAACTTTATCTGTATTATCAATAGAAAGTTTCAAATATGCCAATATATCTTTACAAATAAAATGGTCAAAAAAATTATATTCCTTGTCCAATAGTTTAAATGGTATTTTTCTCCTTATAAAATTATCTATTAGACTTCTACTCTCAACATTTGTCCTGTAAAGGATGACAAAATCGCTATAATTTATTTCATTAGTCTCTTTAATTTTTACAATATTCTCATATATTTCTTCTGCTTGACTGTTTT
>LIDZ01015333.1_pt29 | contig 22750 bp, 27 predicted proteins | sample 644651 | NCBI WGS metagenome assembly LIDZ01 (sample SAMN03856242, study PRJNA289617) | food metagenome | isolation source: wine grapes on drying loft during traditional withering process | host: Vitis vinifera cv. Corvina | place: Italy: Gargagnago di S. Ambrogio di Valpolicella | collected 2014-01 | reverse complement strand
TATTATGGCAGGTCTTGTTCTTGCAAATGAAGAGCGGATCGAGAAGCCGGGGATGAAGGTATCTCGAGAAGCAACCCTGAAAGTAAAAGGCTCCGTGCATCCATACGTCAGCCGCGGCGGACTGAAACTGGAGAAGGCGCTCCGTCAATTCGGTATTGATTTGCAGGGGCGTAACATGCTGGACATTGGCTCTTCTACAGGAGGGTTTACGGACTGTGCACTTCAGAATGGAGTAAGCCATGTGTATGCAATTGATGTCGGCTATAATCAGCTCGACTGGTCGCTGCGCAATGATGAGCGGGTTACGGTAATGGAGCGTACGAATTTTCGTTATATGACACCTCCTGATATTAAGGGGCCTGTACCGGACTTTGCCAGTATTGATGTATCTTTTATATCGCTAAAGATTATTCTTCCTCCGCTGATGGCGCTGTTGCAGCGTCCGGCAGATATTGCTGCCTTAATCAAGCCACAATTTGAGGCAGGACGTGAGAAAGTCGGTAAATCCGGCGTAATTCGTGACTCGGCAGTTCATAAGGAGGTACTGATTAAGGTGCTGACTATGGCTGCGGACCTGGGTTATATTCTTAAAGGTCTTACCTTTTCGCCGATTACCGGTGGAGAGGGCAACATTGAGTTTCTGGCTCACTGGACCTTGCTGCCGGAAAAAGAAGTTCTAAATGATGAGGGTACGATACAGGCGGAGGATTCTTCACCTGCCTTACCAGTGCCTAACTTTGCCTCACTTGCTGACGAAGTAATCAAAGAAGCCACTTCAACCTTCAGTGTCAATACAACTCATGGAAACTCATCTAAGCGATGAGTTTCTTTTGCTAGAAGGGCTGCAGAATTCGTGGGTAAGCAGGATTTTACCAGGTCTCACGCGAATAAATCACCGAGGTGATGGAAGTGGCGGAAAACTCTGATAAGGTTGTTATGGGGTTAATTGGGGTAGCATTAGCTATATTTATACTGTACCGGATCTATATATGGCTGCAGAGCTCTCCCCGTTCCTTTTTAAAGGATAAAATCCCCCTCAATAAAGTAATTCTTCCTCATCCGTCTATAGATTTGCTGGAGGGGGCAGGATACGAGATCATTGGCGGCAAGCTGAAAATTCCGTTGTCCTTTAAGGTTGACGGGTTATCGCTATACAGCCGCCTGTTTATTGATTACGTTGCCACCAAAGAAGAGGGCGCTTTCTATTTGGTAATGCTGGCCCGGCCACGCAAGCCGTTGGATCTCACAGGCAGTGGATTACGCGACACCTTGCTGCCTTATCTGCTGATCTATCCGGAATGCAGCGGCGTGTTATATGTTAATGTTGCGACTGCAGCTATTCAAGTCATTAAGCTAGGTAAAGACGATGGAGAATCGAATTAAAGTTTATCTTTTAAATACGGGAGGCACCAATGAAGGGACAAAGACATATTAAGATTCGTGAAATTATTACGCATAAGGATATCGAGACACAGGACGAGCTAGTGGAGACATTACGTGAATCTGGATTTCAGGTCACTCAGGCTACAGTCTCGCGTGATATTAAGGAGCTTTTGCTAATTAAGGTTCCGATGGATGATGGGAGATATAAATATTCACTTCCAACGGATCAGCGTTACAATCCTACCCAGAAACTGAAGCGGGTGCTGGTTGATAATTTTGTGCAAATTGATTTCTCCGCCAACCTGGTTGTCATGAAATGTTTGCCGGGAACGGCTAACTCCGTGGCGGCTCTGATTGACAATATTAACTGGCCGCAAATTATGGGTACCATTTCAGGTGATGATACCATTCTGATTATCTGCCGCCAACCAGAAGACAGCAAGAATGTAATCGCGCAAATTATGGGATACATATCCTAACAACTAAGCTCCATAAAACTTAGCGTATGCTTCCGAAGTAGTTTTGTACGAAGCCGGCTCATGAAGTATATGCTAACAAAACTTTCAGGAGGTGCTCTATTAGTGTTAGAAACCTTGTCAATTCGCAATCTTGCCGTTGTTGAGGCGGTGGATGTACATTTTTATCCTGGATTTCATGTGCTTACGGGGGAGACAGGTGCAGGTAAATCAATAATCATTGATGCGCTTGGACTCATTGCCGGAGGGCGTGGCTCTGCGGATTCCATTCGTTACGGCTGTGAAAAGGCAGAGATGGAAGCGCTCTTCAGTCTGCCTGAGCGTCATCCTGTATGGGAGACACTGGAGCGTCTGGGTATCCGGGCACAGCAAGAGGAGCATCTGATAATACGACGCGAAATCACCTCACAGGGCAAAAGCGCTTCACGCGTAAACGGACAACTGGTTAACCTAAGCATGCTGCGGGAAATCGGTGAACAGCTGGTCAACATTCACGGACAGCATGAGCATCAGAATCTGCTGAAGGCAGAGACACATTTGGGATTGCTGGATACCTACGGAGAAGGCTTGATCAGTCCACTTAAAGCTGTTTATCAGGAGAGATACTCTGCTTTTGCCAAAGTGGAGAAAGAACTGCGCGAGCTGCAGGAATCTAGTCAAAAGGGCTACCAAATGCTCGATTTATACCGCTTTCAGCTTGAGGAGATTTCATCGGCTGGTTTAATTGCGGGAGAGGATGAATTACTTTCCGAAGAAAGGGTCAAACTATCCCACAGCGAGAAAATGATGGATTCCGTAACCGGTGCCTATGAGCTGTTGTATGACAATCAGGGTCTGGAGTCCATCAACAATGTCATTTCCAAGCTTGAGGATGCGGTCCGTTATGATGAAAAAGGGTTGAAAGCTGTACTCGAGCAGCTGCAATCTGCTTATTATCAGTTGGAGGATGCTTCGTTCCAACTGCGTGATTACCGCGAGGATATTGAGTTCAATCCACAGCGTCTCGAAGAAATCGAGAACCGGCTTCATCTGATCTCCGGCTTGCGCCGTAAATATGGGGAGAGCGTAGAGCAAATCTTGGCCTATTATGAACAAATTTACCGTGAAACTGATCTGCTGGAGAATAAAGACGAATATCTTGAGAAATTAACCGTCAAACGGAATGGATTGTTATCGCACTTAATGGAAGCAGCAGAAGCACTAAGTGCCGCAAGACAGCATTGTGCGACTGATTTGGCGGTTCAAGTTGAGGGTGAACTTAAGGACCTCCAGATGGAAAGAACGTCGCTACAGGTCAAGCTGGACACACTGGAGGACCCGCGGGGTGTGGAGTATCAGGATCGGCGTATCCGTCTGACCCGACAGGGCATTGATAGTGCGGAATTCATGATCTCTCCTAACCCGGGTGAACCGCTGAGACCTCTGGGCAAAATCGCCTCAGGCGGCGAGTTGTCGCGGATCATGCTGGCGATGAAGAGTATTTTTGCGCGTCATGATGCCATTCCTGTACTCATCTTTGATGAAGTGGATACTGGGGTTAGTGGACGTGCTGCCCAGTCGATCGCGGATAAGCTGTATAAGCTGTCCTCAACCTGCCAGGTATTCTCCATTACCCATCTGCCACAGGTGGCATGTATGGCCGATCACCAGTACTTGATTCGTAAAAAGGTTGAAGATGGACGCACCATGACTGAGGTGGAATCCTTGTCAGATGAAGGTCGGGTAAAGGAGATGGCCCGGATGCTGGGCGGCGTAGAAATTACCGAAAAAACGCTGCATCATGCACAGGAAATGCTCAATCTAGCCGAAGCCAGCAAAGCTGCTGCTTTGTAAGCGGGACAATGATTGACAGTAATAAAAGCCTGGGGGCAAGGTTATCTTATAGGTACGCAATTGGCGACCACCTTTTTCGTCAAGCGAAAGAAGCAAAAGGGAGCGTGACAGCCATTGAAGCCGAACCTCAGGAAGTTAATGCCCGGCCTTTTACTTGCCTTCTTTCTTAGTTTATCAGGCATAACGGGACCCGTCCGAAGCTTTGCTGCAGCACAGGATGAGCCTAGCCAGGCGGCTGTACAGCGAACCCAACCGGAGCTAAAGGTCATCCCGGGAGGTCAGACGATTGGTGTTAAGGTGAAATCTGCAGGCGTGCTGGTTGTAGGACATCATCTGATTGAAGTATCTCAGCAGTCCAAGCTTTCACCTGGAGAGAACAGTGGGCTTGTGCCTGGTGATTTGATGATCTCCATTGATGGTGTCAAGTTGGATGAAGTATCCAAAGTTGCAAAACTGGTGGAACGCGCCGGTAAAAACAATGATTTTCTTACCATTGTCTATAAGCGAGGTGGGAAAGAACATACGGCGAAGCTGAAGCCCGCGTATGACCGTAACGATAAGGTGTGGAGGCTTGGTCTGTACATTCGAGATTCCGCAGCAGGCGTGGGGACTTTAACCTTCTATGCACCACAGCAAGGGGTGTATGGAGCACTAGGACATGTGATTACGGACATGAACACGGGAACACCAATCGTTGTTGGCAGTGGACATATTGTGCAATCAAGTGTAACCTCAATATCCAAAAGCCAGGATGGCGATCCTGGTGAGAAGAGAGCACATTTTTTGAAGGAAAGTCAGGTACTCGGGAATGTTGAGAGCAATACAGACTTTGGCATCTTCGGCAAAATGACCCGCAACCCTGAACACAGCCTGTATAAGGAACCAATACCGGTAGCCATGAGCGATGAAGTCAAAGAAGGGCCAGCTCAGATTCTGACAGTTGTAGATGGTCAGCAGGTGGAACGCTTTAATGTCGAAATTATCCATGTTGCACGTCAGACGGAGCCTGCTACTAAAGGGATGGTGCTGCGCATTACCGATCCTCGTCTGTTGGACAAGACAGGAGGGATTGTACAAGGCATGAGCGGCAGTCCTATTGTTCAGCAGGGGCGATTAGTCGGTGCAGTTACCCATGTGTTTGTAAATGATCCTAAATCCGGCTATGGCTGCTTCATTGAGTGGATGCTCAGAGACTCCGGTGTAGCTCAACAAGAGAATATACTTCCCTACAATCTTAAGGCGGTTTAGCCTTAAGATTTTTTTGTCGAACTAAAGCGAAGAAGAGCGAACATTGAAATAAATTATTAATTATAATTCAACGTTGAAAAAAAATAAAGAAAAATAATATTCGACAGAAGGGAATTGAATTCCCATGTCGAAACCTTAAAAGGAGAGATGACAAATGTTACTTTCGAATAGCAGATATAATTAAGGAGGAAACAGCCAGTGCAGAATATTGAAGTGTTGTTGGCCGATGATAATAGGGAATTTACGAACTTGCTGTCCGAATATATTTCGGAACAGGAAGATATGACCGTAACAGGCATCGCCTACAATGGTGAAGAAGTGCTTCAGATGTTAAGTGGAGCGCATAAGGTCCCCGATGTTCTTATCCTTGATATTATTATGCCTCATTTGGACGGTCTTGGTGTCCTGGAACGACTACGTGATATGGATCTGAATCCCCAACCAAAAATCATTATGCTGACCGCTTTTGGTCAGGAGAATATCACTCAAAGGGCTGTACAGCTTGGAGCGTCTTATTATATTTTGAAACCATTCGATATGGAGGTATTGGCTAGTCGCATCCGCCAGCTTGTTGGCATCCAAGGCAGCCTGACTTCTTCCTCAAATATGTCTAATTACTCATCCTCCAGATCGAACGTTGTGCCAATCTCCAAGGGCAAGAATCTGGATGCTAATATTACTGCGATTATCCATGAAATTGGCGTACCTGCGCATATTAAAGGCTATCAATATCTACGTGAAGCGATCACCATGGTGTACAACAATATTGAGATCCTTGGTGCGATCACCAAGACGCTTTATCCTGCCATTGCCGAAAGATTTAAGACAACGCCTTCACGCGTTGAACGTGCCATTCGCCATGCGATTGAAGTAGCCTGGACCCGCGGCAATATCGACTCGATCAGCCACCTGTTCGGCTACACGATCAACATAAGCAAGTCAAAGCCGACGAACTCGGAGTTTATTGCCATGGTAGCGGACAAGCTGCGGATTGAGCATAAGGTTTCTTGAAAGGGTAAGGATGATTGAGGGTAGCTATGTATAACCGCTATTCACTGGGTTTCCATAATCCAATGAAGGGCGGTTATTTTATTATGTTTACAAGAGGTCTGTACGCAAACTGTACAAACTATATAAAAGCAGTACAATTGAACCTAGGAGTCGCAAATACGCAATAAGTAATGAAGAAAGGGGTGTTCCTTGATGACAAATAGCAAACAGAATCCTAAGGTTGATGAATATTTAGGTAAAGCTAACAAGTGGAAGAAAGAATATGAGAAGCTGAGAAATATTGTTCTTGACTGTGAGCTGAACGAAGAGTTTAAGTGGATGCATCCTTGTTACACATTTCAGAATAAAAATATAGTTTTAATACATGGATTTAAAGAATATTGTGCGCTTCTGTTTGTCAAAGGTGCTTTGCTGCATGATGCCCGTGGCATTCTAATCCAACAAACGGAGAATGTACAGGCGGGGCGCCAGGTAAGATTCACCGATGTTGAAGAAATTATTGCAATGGAAACCATCTTGAAAGCCTACATTAATGAAGCTATTGAAATTGAAAAATCAGGTGTGGAAGTGGAATTTAAAAAGAATACAGAATTCATCATTCCTGAAGAATTCCAAACTAAATTTGCTGAGATCCCTGCCTTGAAACCAGCTTTTGAAGCTTTGACACCTGGACGGCAAAGAGCCTATCTTCTATATTTCTCCGCACCCAAACAATCCAAAACTCGAACCTCAAGGGTTGAAAAATATATGCAGCAAATTTTGGTTGGAAAAGGATTAAATGATTAATTAAATTACATGAAAGAAGGATTTTAAATAATGGCTATGGCATATTCAGAAATATTTATTGAGAGTGTGAAACTTGAATTGTTGAATCGTTTGGGATTAAAACGGGTATATTATCTGAAGCAAATGCATGATGATTTATTTTATGATGCTGTGGGATCTGAAAAAGGAACGAAACATCGATTTCGGGTTAGACCGGCGACTGGAACGTTGGATGAGTTTATTTCGGATAAGTGGATGAGAGTGCATAGCTTTAAGATAAAAAGCGTTCATCACTGAACTGATTTAGGCGATCAGCGGTTGCTCAATTTTTGAAAATACTTCGTCTATTGAGGTCGACTTCTGGAGAGGTAATATGTATAATGCACTCTTCCGCAGCCGACAAAACCGCGATTAGGCATACTACCCAAAGGAGTACAGATAGCTGAAATAAAATGAACAAGGGAGTTATAAAAAGAAGCAACCCCGTTAGCTTATTTCCCCAAGTATGCAGGCTTGCAAATGTATGATATTTATACCCTGCTATCGCAATACTTGCACAGCGGATTAATGTAGTAATCAGTATTAATGGCAAAAAGATAAGTATCTTATTGCCCATCCACTGGATGATAAATACAGTAATTACCGTAAAGAGAAGGATATCAGCCATAGAATCCAGCTTGGCACCCAGTTCACTTTGTGTATTTGTTTTGCGGGCAATATATCCGTCTAAAACATCGCTCAACCCGCAGATTAGATATAGAATTAAAAATAACAATCGATTATGGTATGTGAAAAATAACGCAAACAAGATGATAATTCTGCTTAATGAAATGATATTTGGAATGTATTTCAACAGGTAATCCCCCGCTCTACAGATCAAAGTATATGTAATTATATTTTTAACATAGCAGGAAATGATTCATTTATATATCTATAATAAGCAAATACCACTTGTTTTGCTGGTGAAAACCCGGTGAAATGGTGGTTTTTTAATGAATAATTAGCATGTGGACTAAAGAATTTCAGGGATTAATTGTTATATTGAAACACAAATTGTTGTGTTGTGTTATGATATAGATGAGGTGACTCCTATGAACGTTTTCGAGAATGAACCTGATGAGCTGGGGAATTTCATACGGCACATCAGAAAAACTAGAGGGTTGACCTTAAGAGGACTGGAAGATAAAAGCGGAATAAGCTATTCACAGCTCAGTAAAATTGAACGGGGAGAGAGCATCCCACTTAAAGATAATTTGGACAAAATCATTGAAGCTCTAGGAGCCGACCTTAAGAACCGGATGTATCATCTGGCTGATTATATGCCGGATGTTGAATATATCAAGACCTTGAAGCAAGAGTATCAGTTGCCATTGCATAATCAGTCCCAAGATTACATCTATGAGAAGGCTTTTAATAAGCTCAAAGAATTTCGGGCCAAGGAAGGCAAAGAAACTTCTTATGTTTCCTTTGATTCGAATGAGGTCATAGTTTATGAAACCGAATATGGGGCAGGAATGGTAATAGAGAAAATCGAGAAATACAACTTAACCGATGTCTTGAACGATAAGTTTGAGGGGAGTTTAGACTCCTTAAGGAAGCAGCCCCGTAAAGGGAGGCAAGCATTTATATTTGGTGAATGGCTGCGGGAATGTATTTATGAGTTAAAGGAAGAGGATCAAGACCTGGTCATACAAGAGCTGAAGGAGTTTACCCAATTCAAAGTACAACGAATAAAGGGCACTTTTAAGTAAAGGTCAACTCTTAACCCATAAATTTTATAACAAATGAATAATGTTGCCTTTTTTGCAGCCATCTATTCATCTTGATCCATAAACAAACAACTAAAAATGGTTTGACAGAAAAGGGGATATAAAAACTAATGAGAATTAACATGAAATTTACCAGCAAGGGAAAAGCCGCTATCGAGAACTTCAATAACGAGGAGCTGCTGGAGATATTTGCACGTTACATCAAGACTTTATCGAAAAAGTATGACATTGAAGTAGATGTTCCCCTTGAAGTGAATCAAAATATTGTCGTGGATGGAACAATTATCGCGATGGCAGAGAACGTGAAATGCGACGTGGATACCTTCTTCAAGGAGCTTAGCAGAGATATTAAAGTGCCGCTGAAGAAAAGACTCGGTGGAAAGCTGGAGAACGTTTTTAAGACCGAGTTTATCGAATAGTCTTAACTGCATCCAGCAGTAATACGTAATTGCACATAAAAAAGATAGCGCCGTTTTGACTGGGCTCTATCTTTTTTTATGTCTTTCAGACATGTGTGCAGAGATCATAATCTCATGAGGTCCCTGCCGTCTAGAACCGTTTTGATAATTTCTATGAAATCTGGTGAAGCCTTAGCATCTACTGCTAATTCGTAGATATTGAGCAATTGTTCAGTAGTCAATAATTCTAGAGAAGACGGACGCGGAGAAGGATGAAAATGATAATTCATTAGATTCCTCCCTCAGTTATCTGGAATTTAGAAAGCTAGTCTCCAAATGGTACCATTTGGAATAAGACCCGTCTCCTGCCATTCGCCCTCTGTATTTATCTTTACATATGATGGTTAATGTGGGATAATATATGATTAAAATTGATCTGTATGACAATGATCCCGGCACCTAAGTGGTACCGGGATCATTCAATTAGTATAAGAAAACAAAAGATGCTTTTACCCGGATGGGCCTTTCTTGCGTAAAGACAAGTATTTCTTGATACGAGAGCCATTGGATTCAGATACCGTAGTAAACTGCTCTGTGTGATCGAAAAACACAATTTTTCTTTCGGAATCATAATGTTCGATATTATGAATATTGACAACATTACTGCGGTCAAGCCGTTCGAAGCCTTTATCTCCATATGCAGTGAAGAGATCGGAAAGAGTGGTAGGGAGAACAAACTCGCCTTCTTTCGTATGGACGAATATTGTATTCTTGTAATTAGAGAAATACAATATATCTTCTTCCTGGATATCCCTGGAGGAACCGTCGTTTAGTAAGACACGCATGTTTTCCCCATCCTTGTTAGATTACTTCCGGAGTTCTTTTGGAATTTCTGGGCTGTGGTACAATGGTTTTAAGACGGTAGCAAATATGCGAGCGGATACAGCTAAAACCGATGATGTTTGCTTAGCGAATGCTTTTTTCATGATTTATTCTCCTTTCTATAGGAATTATTGTCAAAGATTGGACTAAAAAGCTGAGTCCAATGGCAGACGACAGGATAAAAAAATTGGATAAAACTACAAGTAAGGAAAGTATTTTAAGCAGCGGGTATAATCGTAGTGGAATTTGACTGTTGAAATCAGGATTAGGGGCAAATAAGAAGATGATGGATAGACTCAAGGTATTTATTACCCAAATATAATTTAGGGTATATCCTGATAAATGCGGAATTGCTGTACAGAGAAGGATTGAAAAAATATTACAGGCACGAGCAGTTCTGAAATGAAATCCACCAGATAACATACGCAATAAAGAAAGACTAAAGAAAACAATGATCGTTGCTCCTAACTCTCCAGAAAGCCAGCCTATTAGCACTGAGGTTATAAAGATAGTCAGTGTGTTAAGAATAATGGTAAGAGAATATTTCATAATCTCAATGGAATGTGTTTCTTCGGGATTTATACTTTTAATAGTTCGCGCAATCTTATAGGCCAATGTTTCCATGGTCGCTCCTATCTTTTTTATAAGATAAATAAAGATACCCATAGAGTACGAGAGCATAGGCAAGCGGAATAATAAAATAAAATTGCATAAGATGATTAGAAAAATACATTGTTGATAACACGATGATAAAAGACGGCAAATTTAAGGCGAACAAAATCTGATCTCGAGTTGAAATATTAATTTTTCCGGCGGGCTTGTCAGGAACAAAATCGAAACCTTGACGTCGTTTACTAATATACATGCCAATAAGTATAGCTGTGGTAGCTGTTAAAATTTGTAATAGATATACAGAAAACAAGGTGGATTGGTTTAACAAAAAGTAATAAAGAGTTTGTATCAAAGAATAAGCCTGATAGGTCATACCAGTCATAATGGCGGCGTAGAAATAGTGAATCCGAAACAAAAGCCACATAAAACAAAATATTAAAATGAATTGAAGGCAAACGTCCATTTCTATTAATCCATAATCAATTCGCAGCACATAAGAAATGAAACCCATTATTAAACTTGCAAATACCATTTCTATTGAATACAAGTCAATTTTAAAGGCTTTGAAAGCTAAGAAAAACAATGCGTAGGTTTCCAATACCGAGAAAGCCATATAAAGCACAAAATCCACCATCCCTACACTCCCGATACCAGCTTAACAAATCCCCAATCTTGCAATTATTATACATAATGTTCTAAAATACAACAACGGGAAATTACACTTATCACCATTTATTTATAAAATATTGTAAATGAGAGGGGTTCTACCATGATCCAACGTCCAGAACGAAGTGAATACGGAGATTTTTATGCCCAGTATATTTCTTTAGTGCCTGCTGAAGGAGAACTTTATGATATTTTCAGAAAACAATCGGATGAACTGTTCGTCTTTCTTGGTGGGTTGAGTGAAGTTGAGGGGAATTATCGTTATGCACCGGAGAAGTGGAGCATCAAACAAATCATTGGTCATTTAATAGATAGCGACCGCATTATGTCATATCGTTTGCTGCGTATCTCCAGGGGTGATGTGACGCCGTTGGCAGGATATGAAGAGAATGACTATGTGAAGGCCGGTCAATTCGAGAGATTTTCCTTAAATGAGCTGCTGTATCAGTACAAGGTAGTGCGGGAGTCAACGTTGGTATTGCTCGCAACGGTGCCAGAGGATGCTTGGGAAAAAGTAGGGATCGCCAATAATGCTTCAATCTCAGCAAGGGCGCAAGCCTGCATATTGATCGGGCATGAGCTTCATCATTGGGAAGTGATTAAGGAGCGGTATTTGAAATAGCTACACTACGTTTGATCAAGCGCAGTTTTTTAAAGGCATTGCCGTTTATCCGCTAATAAATAGGGTGCCGTCCATCTAAAGGACTGCACCCTGTTTTTACTACTGTTATAACGGTGGATTCTTATGACATTTGCGGCAGACCGGATAGTAGGCTTCATTTCCACCGATCTGGATTTGTTTGCCACTGTAAACGGGTTTGCCGTTTTCAACACGCAGTGCCATAGTTGCCTTACGCTCGCAGAACCAGCAAATGGTCTTCATTTCTTCAATTTTATCAGCGTATATCAGCATATATTTGCTGCCTTCGAATAGATTGTTCTGAAAATCATTTTTGAGTCCGAAGGCCATTACTGGAATGTTAAGCTCATCTACAATCCGCACAAGCTGGAGAATTCCGTCCTTGGTCATAAATTGGCATTCATCAATGAGTACGCAGTGCGGCTTCCGCGGGTTGCTGCTGACGATCCCATAGATATCTGTATGTTCATCGATCGGTATAGCTTCTTTGCGCAGTCCAATTCGGGAAGAGACATAACCCACTTCGTCCCGATCATCGATGGAGGGCGTGAAGATGAGCACGGACTTGCCCTGCTCTTCATAATTATGCGCAACCTTCAATATTTCAATAGATTTACCGCTGTTCATTGCCCCGTACTTGAAAAACAATTGTGCCACGACCATCTATCCCTTCTGAAATAACCAGTAATTAATCTCCGAAAATGCGACTTTATTACAGTATCATATTCCTAGCCTGTGTTACCAGTGAAAATCGTAGGAATAAAGGATATGGATACCTTGCCTCTATAAAGTTCATTCTAAAAGTGTTGTGTTATAATTATTGGAAAATGGTTAGAAGGGAAGTATTGTTCATGCCAGAAAAGTTGGTTGAATACAAGGAGCGGCTAGCCGTTCTTCAGGAAAAAGGCGTGATATCCGCAGAGGCACAAGTCTTGCTGGAGGAGATACTCTTGGATCTTGCCGAAAAAAATCGCAGTAATAAGGCCATGCGCCAGGTGATTTTGAAAGCGGGAAAGGCTTCTACGATGTCCACCCGTTTGCGGGAAGCACTGTATGAATGAGTAGTGAATTCGGGTAAATTTAATATACGATTGGAACCTGAAAATATAGGATGCCTTCTAATAGATATACATCTTCGGAAAGCGGCCGTCTGATGGAGGAATGGTAATGGTCTTCATTTTTTCTTATCTTAAAAAATACAGGGTTGCCGCTATCGCTGCTCTGGTGATGATGCTGATTGAGCTTGCTGTTGAGCTGTCCCAGCCCTTATTGATTTCCAAAATAATCGACCAAGGCATCAGAGAGCAAAAATCCTCAGTAGTATGGCTATGGGGCGGTGTGCTGGTAGGAAGCGCAGTTGTGGCTTTCATTGCTGGGGTGCTCAGCTCTTTTTTTGCGTCTCATGCCAGCCAAGGCTTCGCTTTTGATCTGCGGGACAAGCTGTACGAAAAGGTACAGTCGTTCTCCTACGAAGTCTTTAACCGCTTTGCTGCTTCATCGTTAATCACGCGCCTAACCGGCGACGTATCGCAGCTGCAGGATACCCTGTTTATGAGTCTGCGGTTTATGACTAGGGTGCCGCTCGTTGTTGTAGGAAGTGTCATTATGGCGCTGGTCGTGCACGTAAAGCTGGGATTGGTGCTGACGCTGACCCTGCCTATATTAACCATTTTCCTGTATGTGGTCATGAAGAAAGCATCGTCCTTGTTCCGCAAGGTACAAATCCGGCTGGATGGGGTTAACGGCGTCATTCAGGAGAATCTCACCGGTATTCGTTTGATTCGCGTCTTTGTGCGTATGAACCACGAGATTGGCCGCTTTGCTACATTCAGTGGGGATCTAATGAAGGTAACGGTGTCTGCACTGCGCTTAACGGAAACTACGATGCCTTTTATTCTGCTAATTGTAAATGCGGGGATATTGGCGGTGCTGTGGTTCGGTAGAATCCAGATTTCAACAGGTGATGCCACGTTAGGCCAGACTGTCGCAGTTATCAATTATTCCTTGCGGACGATTGGGGCGCTGTCAGCTTTATCCTGGATTGTGGTTACCTTTTCTCGGGCACGCGCCTCCTCGCAGCGTATCGTCGAAGTGATGACTGCACATGAAGAGACAGAGGATCTGGCGAATGCTGATCAACTGACGAATTCACAGTCCATTCAGGGCGGCGTGAAATTTGATGGTATCAGCTTCCGGTATCCTGGTAGCGATATTCCGGTGTTGGAGGATATATCCTTTGAAGCCAAGCCTGGTGAACGAATCGCGATTATGGGGGCAACTGGCTCGGGCAAGTCCTCGCTGGTGGGACTGATTCCACGGCTGTATCAAGAGACTGAAGGTGTCATACGGATTGATGGGGTAGAGAGTGCTAAGCTGGAGATTTCCAAGCTTCGGGGAGCCATCGGGTATGTGCCTCAGGAAGTATTGCTCTTCACCGGATCGGTACGCGAGAACATCGCTTGGGGCAATGAGCATGCTACTCAGCAACAAATTGAGCAAGCGGCAGCGGCAGCGCAGATCCATGCCACGATAACAAGTCTGCCAGGCGGCTATGATACTATGCTGGGCCAACGGGGAGTTAATCTATCCGGTGGACAGAAACAGCGGCTGACGATTGCCAGAGCGCTTGTCAGGAAACCTGCAATCCTGATTCTGGATGACAGCACCAGCGCACTGGATGCCGTAACTGAGGGGCTGCTGCTTGCAGCGCTAAAAGAAATATCTTGTACAACTTTCCTGATCACACAGAAGATTAGTTCCACGGCATCGGCGGATCTGATTCTTTTGCTGGATGAAGGTCGGTTAATCGGTCGGGGGACGCATGAAGAATTGCTGGCAAGCTCGCAGCTATACCGGAGAATTAATGAATCGCAGATAGGGGGGATGGTGCAGCATGTTCAAAGCATTAGTTGAGCCTTTTCGCCATCCTAAGCCAGTAATTGAGCTTGGAGCGGGTAGAAGCCTGGGTTCGGCCACGGGCCGCAAACCGAAAGCAAAAGCAAAGGATTGGGCAGGTACACTGAAGCGGCTCTGGAGATACCTTGCCAAGCGTAAAGCCAGGTTGGGGCTGGTGTTGCTGATGGTTGTGCTCAGTTCAGCGTTAGCGCTGCTTGGCCCCTATATGATCGGTAAAGCGGTCGATGTTTATCTGGAGGGCACAGGTGGACGGTCCTGGGGGATTTTTCTGATCAGCCTAGCACTTGTGTATATATTCTATTCTTTGACTTCGTGGCTGCAAAATATTTGGATGATCGAAATTGCCCAGGAAACGATATTCCGGATGCGCACGGATCTATTCAGTTATCTGCACCGGCTGCCAATCTCGTTCTTTAACAAGAGACAGCAAGGAGAGATCATGAGCCGACTGACCAATGATATTGAAAATGTCAGCTCAACGCTTAACAGCTCGGCGATTCAGATTTTCTCCAGTATTTTGACACTGCTTGGAACAGTAGGGGTAATGCTGTGGCTCAGCCCCCTCTTAACGCTGCTAACGTTTATTGTTGTGCCTTTGATGGCGATCGGGATGCGCTGGATCACACGGCGAACCGGTCCATTGTTTAAGGAAAGACAGCGTAACATGGGTGAACTGAATGGTTATATTGAGGAAACGTTATCCGGACAGCGCATTATTAAGGCTTTTTCACAGGAAGAACGGGTTATCAATGGTTTTCGTGAACGCAACACGCGAATCATGCTGTCAGGGTATTGGGCGCAGGCGATCTCCGGCTTCATTCCCAAGCTGATGAATGGACTGAACAATCTGAGCTTTGCCATTGTCGCCGGCGTTGGCGGTCTGCTGGCGATTAACGGGTCCATCACAGTCGGAGTAATTATAGTGTTTGTGGAATATACACGCCAATTCACCCGACCGCTGAATGATCTGGCGAACCAGTGGAACACGCTCTTGTCGGCGATTGCCGGAGCGGAGCGGGTATTTGAAGTGCTGGACGAAGAGACCGAAGCGAAGGATGAGGGCGCGGCGATCTCGCTGGATAAAGTGGAAGGTGCGGTGCGCTTTGCCGGAGTATCTTTTTCTTACGATGGAGGGGCCAATACACTGCAGGATATTAGCTTTGAAGCGAAGCCCGGTGAGATGATCGCCTTGGTCGGGCCAACCGGTGCAGGCAAAACAACGCTGATCGGGCTGTTGTCCCGCTTCTATGATCCAAACGGGGGCAGCATAACGCTGGACGGGAAGGATCTCACCACGATCCGGCGTGAAAGTCTGCGGAGTCAGATGGCCTTTGTCCTGCAGGATTTATTTCTGTTTAAGGGAAGCATTCGCGATAATATCCGCTACGGCAGGCTGGATGCCTCCGATGAAGAGGTTGAACAGGCAGCGAAGCTGGCTAATGCGCATTCTTTTATTATGCGGATGCCGGATGGTTACGAGCGAATGCTCTCGGCAGATGGCAGTGGGATTAGCCAAGGGCAGAAGCAGTTGCTGGCCATTGCGCGGGCTATTCTTGCCAATCCTTCCATGCTGGTGCTTGATGAAGCGACTAGCAGTATTGATACGGTGACCGAGATCAAGATTCAGGAAGGGCTGCAGGCATTGATGAAGGGGCGTACCAGCTTCGTGATCGCTCATCGATTGAACACGATTCGTGCCGCTGACCGGATTCTGGTGCTTGAAGGCGGCCGTTTGCTGCAGCAAGGCAATCATGAAGAACTGCTGCGTCAGGGAGGACTCTATAGCGATTTGGTGCAAGGTAAGCGTAGAGAGACTGCCGAAGTTGAAGCCTAAGGCAAAGTGAAATGTAGAAGTACGTTTACTCTAACAAATAAGGCGAGAAATCTTATAGCTACGCAGATGCGTCACTAAGGATCTCTCGCCTATACTAGTAATAGTAAGAAATTAAGTTGCTTAAGAACCAGCTTCTGGCGGCGTGGCTTGTTTAGCCTGTTGCTTCGCCTTGAAACGTGGGCCGACATAATTACGTTTGCGGTCACGGGCTAGAATCCAGCCGCCTAGGAAGGTCATTCCAGCTGCAAAGAGCAGAAGTCCGCCCCCAAAATGAAGCCAAGCAAAAGCAGGGGTTGCACTATCATCACCATGCATAGATATATAGTTGAAAATATCATCTTTCATCATAATAAAGCCCTTCATGGCGAACAAGCCGGGAATGACAAGAATAAGGATGGCAATGAAGCGTGAAATCAGCAGTTTCATAAGTGTCTCCTACCCTTCTTAGCCCATTGGATTCCCCATTATGATAACGCTTTAACAGGAAAAAGTCTATTTGAAAGGTTTTGTAATCCTATTAAAAGAGAGTACAATATATTAGGTTAAAGAGAACATAAGTGTATGACTGGAGGATATATCATGACAATTACATGTGACGTGGCCATACTTGGCGGAGGAACCGGAGGTTATGTGGCGGCGATTCGTGCGGCTCAGCTAGGGAAGTCCGTTGTTGTTATCGAAATGGACAAACTGGGGGGCACCTGCCTGCACCGAGGCTGTATTCCAAGTAAATCGCTGCTGCGCAGTGCAGAGGTATATGCTGAAATAAATGAGAGTGAAAGCTATGGCATCGAAACTTCAGGCGTACAACTGGTATTCCCGAAGGTACAGCGTCGTAAGGAATCCGTGGTGGAGCAGCTTCATCAAGGTGTGCAATATTTGATGCGAAAAAATAAAATTCAAGTTTTAAAGGGCAAGGGGCGCGTCATTGGCCCTTCTATCTTCTCCCCGCGCAGCGGAGCTGTGGCGGTTGAACTGGAAGATGGGGAGATGGAGACAGTAGTCTCTGGAAATCTGATTATTGCCACTGGCTCACGTCCGCGTATTCTGCCAGGGCTGGAACCGGATGGAAGGTTCATCCTATACAGTGAAGAAGCGTTGCAGATGGAAGAATTGCCGTCTTCCATTATTATTGTGGGTGGCGGAGTCATTGGCGTAGAATGGGCCTCGATGCTGGTTGATTTCGGTGTAGAGGTGACGGTGGTCGAAGTCGCAGGACAATTGCTGCCGCAGGAGGATGAAGAGGTAGCTCGTGAGCTGCAGCGATTATTAAAGAAGCGTGGCGTCAAGATATTGACGGGTACAATGGTTGACGCGGGTAGCTGTAAAGTGACTGACGCAGGCATTACTATTGAAGCCCGTAAAGGAGAGCAAAGCCAAACCTTATCCGCTGAGAAGCTGCTTGTGTCAGTAGGTAGAGTAGCCAATATTGAAAATATTGGGCTGGAGAACACAGACATTCATTATGATAAAGGTGTTATATCCGTGAATTCCAATATGCAGACTAATGAACCGCATATTTATGCAATTGGTGATTGCATCGGTGGACTTCAGCTGGCACATGTCGCCAGCCATGAAGGAATTATGGCAGTCAATCATTTGTCCGGCGAGAAGCAGCATCCGTATCACGCACATCTTGTTCCCCGCTGTGTCTACACACGGCCTGAAGTGGCAAGTGTTGGTTATACGGAGAAGGAAGCGAAAACGCTGGGCCATGATGTTGTGACTGGGAAATTCCCGTTCTCAGCGATCGGAAAAGCGATTGTATACGGTCAGAAAGACGGATTTGTCAAAGTTGTCGCCGATCGCACTAGTGGTGATATTCTCGGAGTGCAGATGATTGGCCCGCATGTTACTGATCTGATTGGAGAAGCCGCATTGGCGCAGGTGCTGGATGCAACCCCTTGGGAGATCGGCGAGACGATACATGCTCATCCGACGCTTTCGGAAATTATCGGCGAAGCGATGTTGGCTGTGGACGGGCGGGCGATCGGGTTCTAGGATTTTCTTATCTTTTCTTTTTAGGTACAAAGGGATTATAATAAGCCTAAGCCAAGTTTTAGTACCTGGTTATAAGATCAGGGTATGGTTGAACTTCACTAAAATTTTAGGAGGTACCTCTTGTATGGAATCTCAAGGTACTGTAGAAACCGTTAACCGACATAAGCAACTTGGACTCAGCGACGGCCAGGTCATCGATATGTACAGATATATGCTGCTCGCGCGCAAATACGACGAGCGCAGCCTACTGCTTCAACGTGCTGGCAAGATCAACTTCCATGTCTCCGGGATTGGTCAGGAGGCTGGACAGGTGGCTGCAGCCTTTGCGCTGGACCGGCAAAGTGATTATTTTTTACCTTATTATCGTGATTATGCATTTGTACTTACAGTGGGCATGACCACACGTGAACTGATGTTGTCTGTTTTCGCCAAAGCCGAGGACCCGAACAGTGGCGGACGGCAGATGCCAGGCCACTTTGGAAGCAAGCGACTGCGTATCGTGACGGGCTCAAGCCCAGTAACTACGCAGGTGCCACATGCGGTTGGTTTTGCGTTGGCGGCCAAGATGCAGAAAAAGAAATTTGTCTCTTTTGTCACGTTCGGAGAAGGCTCCAGCAATCAGGGGGATTTTCATGAAGCGTGTAATTTTGCCGGAGTAAATAAGCTCCCCGTCATTATTTTTTGTGAGAATAATCAATATGCCATCTCCATACCTGCTCATAAACAGCTTGGCGGCAAGATTAGCGACCGTGCACAGGGCTATGGATTTCCAGGTGTGCGTGTAGACGGCAATGATCCGCTAGAGGTGTACCGTGTAGTTAAGGAAGCGCGGGAGAGAGCTATCGCAGGTGAAGGTCCTACGCTGGTTGAAGCCATGATGTACCGTCTGTCTCCACACTCTACCTCTGATAATGATCTGGCTTACCGGACCAAAGAAGAAGTTGACGAGAACTGGAAGAAGGACGGTGTGGCCGGATTCCGCAATTACTTGATCGCACTGGGTTTATGGAGTGACGAGCAGGAACGCGACATGATTGCCGAGTGCAATCTGGAGCTGAAAGAAGCTATTGAATACGCCGACAATGCACCGTTCCCTAAACCGGAAGATACGCTGCTGCATGTGTACGAAGGAGGGGTATAACTCATGGCTATAATGGAATATATCGACGCGATCCGGCTGGCGATGAAGGAAGAAATGGAGCGCGATGATTCCGTATTTGTGCTTGGTGAAGATGTTGGTCTTAAGGGCGGCGTATTTACCACAACTAAAGGTCTGCAGGACCAGTTCGGCGAAGCACGAGTATTGGATACACCACTGGCGGAATCGGCTATTGTCGGTGTTGCGATAGGGGCTGCTATGTATGGCATGAAGCCAATTGCTGAAATGCAATATTCTGACTTCATGCTGCCGGCGACCAATCAGATTATTAGCGAGGCGGCCAAAATCCGCTATCGTTCCAACAATGACTGGAACTGTCCGATTGTGATTCGTGCTCCGATTGGCGGAGGTATTTTTGGCGGATTGTATCATTCACAATGCCCGGAATCGATCTTTTTTGGCACACCGGGGCTGAAGATTGTGGCTCCGTATTCGGCTTATGATGCCAAAGGACTTCTGAAGTCCGCTGTGCGTGATCCGGATCCCGTCATGTTCTTCGAGAACAAGAAATGCTATAAGCTGATCAAAGGAGAAGTACCGGAAGGCGATTATACGGTGCCGATTGGTGAAGCGAATCTGCTGCGTGAGGGTAGCGATATTACAGTAATCGGCTACAGTTTGCCGCTGCATTTTGCCATGCAGGCTGCGGAAGAGTTGGAACGTGAGGAAGGTATTACAGCGCATATTCTGGATCTGCGCACACTTCAACCGTTGGATCGGGAAGCGATTATTGCTGCAGCCCGCCGGACCGGGAAGGTGCTGATTGTGCATGAGGATAATAAGACCGGAGGAATTGGCGGCGAAGTGGCCGCTATTATCGCCGAGCACTGCCTGTTCGAGCTTGACGCACCGATATTCCGCCTCTGTGGTCCAGACGTGCCGGCTATGCCAATCAGTCCGCCGATGGAGAAGTTCTTCATGCTGAGCAAGGACAAGGTTAAGGCAGAAATGCTGCGTTTAGCGCAATATTAAATTGAAGTGGATCAAGCGAAATTAGAAAAGCGATGCTCCATAAAACTTTAGGGAGTTGAAAAGATGTCAGACAACCAAACGTTGACCGATGTGATCATGCCGCAGTTGGCGGAATCATTGGTATCAGCAACGATCGGCAAATGGCTGAAAAAGCCGGGTGACCGGGTAGAGGAATACGAGCCACTATGTGAGCTTATTACAGATAAAGTAAATGCTGAGCTACCCTCCACTATAGAAGGAATTATGGGCGAATGGTTAGCGGAGGAAGGCCAGACTGTTAATGTAGGAGAAGTTATCTGCCGTATTGCTGTTCCTGTAGCCGCTCCAAAAGCAATCCAAGGTACAAGCAATGCTGCTGGGCAAGCTCCTTCAATGGTGTCTGCACCCAATGCGACCCCTACGGGTGATTCGTCGATGCGGGCACGTTACTCTCCAGCAGTGCAGACCCTCGCAGCGGAGCACGGTATTAATTTAACGGCCGTATCAGGAACCGGTATGGGGGGCCGCATTACACGCAAAGATGTACTGTCCTTTATCGAAGGAGGCGGAGCCTCTGTCGCAACAGCACCAACAGCACCAACAGCTGTAATAGCGACACCACCGACATCACCGACACATCAAGTCACTACTGAGGAAGCCAACCAAGCGCTGCAGCCAGATCGTCACTCCGGCCTGCACTTAAGCGAATCGCCACGTATTCCTACGATTGAAGTAGAGGGTGGACGGGGCAGTAGTTCGGAATTCTTGATCGATGTAACCCCCATCCGGAATACAATCGCCACCAGAATGCGTCAAAGTGTATCGGAGATTCCACATGCCTGGACCATGATTGAGGTAGACGTTACCAATCTCGTGATGCTGCGGAATAGGCTCAAAGATGATTTTAAACGCAAGGAAGGCATTAATTTGACCTATCTGTCCTTTCTGATGAAGGCAGTCGTGAGCGCGATTAAGGATTACCCGATCATGAACTCTGTTTGGGCCGTAGACAAAATTATCGTTAAGCGCGATATTAATATTTCGCTAGCGGTAGGTACAGAGGATTCAGTAATGACACCAGTGATCAAAAAAGCCGATCAGAAGAATATTGCTGGCTTGGCTCGTGAGATTGATGAATTGGCGCTGAAGACCCGTGAAGGCAAGCTGCGGCTTGAGGATATGCAGGGCGGAACCTTTACAGTTAATAACACAGGTTCTTTCGGTTCGATTCTCTCTTATCCAATCATTAACTATCCGCAGGCAGCAATAGTGACGTTCGAGTCGATTGTGAAGAGACCTGTTGTTATTAACGATATGATTGCAGTGCGTTCCATGGCCAACATTTGTTTATCTCTGGATCACCGGATTCTGGATGGGGTGATTTGCGGCCGTTTTCTGCAGCGCGTGAAGGATAATGTGGAAGGATATACACCCGATACCAAACTTTATTAAGAAGAAACGGCTTCGTGTGAAAAGGGGACCTGACGGTATGAATAATACAGATGCACGTGAACTGGAAATATTATATATACCGCTAATGGAATATGGTGCGGCCTGGGAGCTGCAAAAAGAGTCCGTTCATGCCATAGATACTGGCGAGCAGCCAGAACGGCTTATTCTTTTGCAGCATCCCCCTACCTATACGATTGGCTCCCAGAATCATCCGGAACATCTTCTCCTGAATGGCGAACAGCTTAAGGAAAAAGGAATTGCGTTGTTTGAAATCGACCGGGGTGGAGATATTACATATCATGGTCCGGGTCAGTTGGTTGGATATCCACTGCTTAAGCTTGGAGAGGAAGGTAAGGTAGATCTTCATGAGTACTTGCGCAGCTTGGAGGCTGTAATTATTGATTATTTGGCTTCCTATGGAATTGTTGGGGACCGCAAGCCTGAATATACGGGTGTGTGGGTAGGCGACAAGAAGATTTGTGCCATTGGCGTCAAATTCAACAAGAGTAAGCACCGGAGAGGGTTTATCACCAGCCATGGTTTTGCGTTTAATGTCTCGGAGGGCATCGCTGAGAAAGGCTTCCAAGGAATTATTCCCTGCGGTATAACGGAGTATGGGGTGACCTCACTGGAGGAATGCGCAGGTCGTGTGTTTGAGCTGGAGGAGGTTGCGAGGGAACTGGTTCCTCACTTCCTGAAGCATTTTCCGTATGATAAGCATAGCGCTTTTAGCAGTTTGGTTGAAAGCTGATCA
>LIDZ01001836.1_pt1 | contig 22759 bp, 21 predicted proteins | sample 644651 | NCBI WGS metagenome assembly LIDZ01 (sample SAMN03856242, study PRJNA289617) | food metagenome | isolation source: wine grapes on drying loft during traditional withering process | host: Vitis vinifera cv. Corvina | place: Italy: Gargagnago di S. Ambrogio di Valpolicella | collected 2014-01 | reverse complement strand
TTAAAGAGCGTTGCGGTAAGTGCCTTAGCGCCTTACTGCGAGGTGGCGTATATTACGCTTTCCTCTTTCAGAGTCAACCCCTTAAATCAGGATTTTTCTCTTCATCTTTCAGCACACTGAGCGTTTGCTCGTTGCCGTTCGATGGAGGCGCATTATAGGGATACGCCGCGGGAAGGCAAGCGTAAATCTGAACTTTTTTACCGTTCGATGAAAGTTCACTCAGAACGCTGCTTTTTAGCCCTGTTTGATGCGTGCAGGCAGGTCTGCAAGGCTATTAATTACCCAGTCAGCTGCTTTTTCACCCTCTTCGGTAATCGGCTTGCCGCTACGAACTAATACCTTTATTCCTACACCGGCGGCTTTACCTGCCAGCATGTCATCAATTTTGTCGCCAACCATATAAGAAGCGGCCATATCGATGTTCAGCTCTTTCTGTGCGGACAACAGCATGCCCGGTTCTGGCTTACGGCAATCACACTGCTGGCGATACTCTTCTATTACACCGTCCGGATGATGCGGACAGAAATAGATGCCATCCAGGTCAACGTCACGATCGGCCAGCGACCAGTCCATCCATTCAGTGAGCTGCATAAAGGTATCTTCGGAAAAGATGCCGCGTGCAATACCGGACTGGTTCGTCACCATCACCAGCGCGTAACCCATCTTCTTCAGTTCCTGCATGGCCTCAATGGCACCATCTATAAACTGAAAGTTGTCGATCTCATGGACGTACCCATGATCCTCATTCATCGTGCCATCACGATCGAGAAATATGGCGGGGACTTTGTCTGTCACGTAGAAACTCCTGCTACTAAAGTTGCCGTAGAGTATCGCATGATTGCGCTAACGGTGAGAATGGCAGATTGAATGACTTTGATTGATTTAGACGTCTGGATGCCTTAACATCCACTCGCATTTCGCCCAAGGGCGATGCACTCAATACACGCCACGGATAACTGCACTACGATAATAAAATGATAAAACTTAACTCTATCACCAAAGTGTTCCAGCAGGGCGCACGCACCATTACAGCGCTGTCTGATGTCAGCCTGCACGTGCCGGCCGGACAAATTTATGGCGTTATTGGCGCATCGGGCGCAGGGAAAAGTACCCTGATCCGCTGCGTGAATCTGCTTGAACGCCCAACGTCCGGCACCGTGCTGGTCGACGGTCAGGACCTTACCGGCCTTTCTGAAACTCAGCTAACCCAGGCCCGTCGTCAGATTGGCATGATCTTCCAGCACTTCAACCTGATGAACTCCCGTACCGTTGCAGGGAACGTTGCCCTGCCGCTGGAGTTAGGCAAGCTTTCCCGCAGCGAAATCAACGCCCGCGTAAAAGAGCTGCTGGAGCTGGTTGGCCTGGCGGACAAACACGACTCCTGGCCGGCTAACCTGTCTGGTGGGCAGAAGCAGCGCGTGGCGATTGCCCGTGCGCTGGCCACCAATCCGAAGGTTCTGCTGTGTGATGAAGCCACCAGCGCACTGGATCCGGCAACCACACGTTCAATCCTTGAATTGCTGAAGGACATTAACCGCCGTCTGGGGATCACCATCTTACTGATCACCCATGAAATGGATGTCGTGAAGCGCATCTGCGATCAGGTTGCGGTGATCAGTAACGGTGAACTGATTGAGCAGGATACGGTAAGCGAAGTGTTCTCTCATCCGAAAACGCCGCTGGCACAGCAATTTATCCAGTCGACGCTGCATCTGGATATCCCGGAAGACTACAGCGCCCGTCTGTCAGCAGACAATAAGCCGGAGAGCGTTCCTTTATTACGCCTGGAATTCACCGGTCAGTCTGTCGACGCGCCACTGCTTTCCGAGTCGGCCCGCCGCTTCAACGTGAATAACAATATTATCAGTGCCCAGATGGATTACGCCGGTGGTGTGAAGTTTGGCATCATGCTGACCGAAATGCATGGCACCGAAGCCGATACTCAGGCGGCTATTACTTTCCTGAAAGAGCATCATGTAAAGGTAGAGGTATTAGGTTATGTCTGAGGCGATGATTATGCTTCTTTGCCGGGGCGTCTGGGAGACGCTGGTCATGACGTTTGTCTCTGGCTTCTTCGGTTTTGTTATTGGCCTGCCGCTTGGCGTTCTTTTATATGTCACTCGTCCGGGTCAGATTATTGAAAGCCGTTCACTGTATCGCTCACTGTCAGCGCTGGTGAATATCTTCCGTGCGATCCCCTTCATTATCCTGCTGGTGTGGATGATTCCATTCACCCGCATGATTGTCGGCACCTCTATTGGCCTGCAGGCGGCGATTGTGCCGCTGACGATTGGCGCGGCACCCTTTATTGCCCGTATGGTTGAGAACACGCTGCTGGAGCTGCCTACCGGTTTGATCGAGGCTTCACGCGCGATGGGCGCCACGCCATTCCAAATCGTGAAAAAAGTTCTGCTACCTGAAGCACTGCCAGGCTTAATTAATGCCGCTACCATTACGCTGATTACTCTGGTTGGCTATTCCGCAATGGGCGGTGCCGTAGGCGCCGGCGGTCTGGGCCAGATTGGTATTCAGTACGGTTATATCGGCTATAACGCTACGGTGATGAACACGGTATTAGTGTTGTTAGTTGTTCTTGTGTATTTGATTCAGTTCTGTGGCGACCGCATTGCACGTGTAGTCACCCATAAATAACCAACTGTTCTTAGATTAAGGAAGGGATATGTCTTTTAACTTTAAAACATTTGCCGCTGTGGGCGCGCTGATTGGTACATTGGCGCTGGTTGGTTGCGATCAGAAAGCAAAAGATCCAAACCACATTAAGGTCGGCGTGATTGTTGGCGCAGAACAGCAGGTTGCTGAAGTGGCCAAGCAGGTCGCGAAAGATAAATACGGCCTGGACGTTGAGCTGGTGACCTTTAACGATTACGTGCTGCCGAACGAAGCGCTGAGCAAAGGCGACATAGATGTTAACGCCTTCCAGCACAAACCTTACCTGGATCAGCAGATCAAAGATCGTGGTTACAAGCTGACGTCGGTTGGTAATACCTTCGTTTACCCAATTGCGGGCTACTCCAAGAAGATCAAATCGCTGGATGAGCTGCAGAACGGTGCGCAGGTGGCTATTCCTAACGATCCAACCAACCTGGGCCGTTCACTGCTGCTGCTGCAGAAAGTGGGTCTGATCAAACTGAAAGAAGGCACGGGCTTGCTGCCAACCTCTCTGGATGTGGTTGAGAATCCTAAGAACATCAAGCTGGTTGAACTGGAAGCTCCTCAGCTGCCACGTTCACTGGACGATCAGCAGATCGCGCTGGCAGTGATTAACACCACTTACGCCAGCCAGATCAACCTGACGCCACAAAAAGACGGCATCTTCGTCGAAGATAAAGACTCTCCTTACGTGAACATGATTGTGGCGCGTGAAGATAACAAAGACGCAGAAAACGTGAAGAAATTCGTTCAGGCTTACCAGTCTGACGAAGTGAGCGCTGCGGCTAACAAGATTTTCAACGGCGGTGCAGTTAAAGGCTGGTAAGCCGGGTGGCGGCGTAGATTGCCGCCGATCCAGTATTACTCAGTACAAAGCGGGCTTATGCCCGCTTTTTGCCTTTTTAAGCGCTTGTTATTTCCCTGAAGGCTTGTTTCAATAACGCCACTTTTACCGAACATGAGGATAATCCCATGCGTGTTTTACCGCTCTGTTTGTTAGCCCTTTCGCTGACAGGGTGTTCGTTGATGCATAAACCTTATAAGCCTGTCGAACCCTTCAAGCAGACTACGCAAACGACGCCTGAACGCAGCAAACCGCAAACGCGGCCCGCGCCGGTAAAACTCTATACCAATGCCAGCGACCTGGTGAGTAAACCATTCCGCGATCTTGGTGAAGTTTATGGCGATGATTGTCAGGCAACGATGCAAAGCTCGCCACCGAACCTCAACACCGCGCGCAAAAGAATGCAGATCCGTGCTTCTGCGATGAAAGCCAATGCGGTGCTGGTCCATCAGTGTGAAATCGTCAGCAATGCACCAGGCTGCTACCGCCAGGCCGTTTGCCAGGGTTCAGCGCTGAAAGTCTCCAATCAATGAGTGCATTTTCCTTCCAGCAAATCGCAACGGTTCATTCCCCCTGGAAGGAGAAGTTTGCCGTTCCCCGCCAGCCCGGCCTGATTGAGGATGGCGGCGGAGAACTTCATCTGCACGCGCCTTATAATCAGCCCGAAGCCGTGCGCGGCCTGGAAGCATTCAGCCATCTGTGGCTGCTGTTTGTCTTTCATCAGACGATGGAAGGCGGCTGGCGACCGACGGTTCGCCCTCCCCGGCTTGGCGGGAATGCGCGCATGGGTGTCTTTGCGACCCGTTCCACCTTCCGGCCGAATCCCATTGGCATGTCGCTGGTTGAGTTAAAAGGCATTCGTACCGATAAAGGACAGGTGATTCTCGAACTGGGCAGTCTGGATCTGGTTGATGGCACGCCCGTTGTCGACATTAAACCCTACCTGCCTTTTGCCGAGTCGGTGCCAGATGCGCAGGCCGGGTTTGCGCAAATGGCCCCTGAAGCTGCGATGCCGGTGACCTTTTCGCCGCTGGCGCAGCAACAGCTTGCCTTGCACCGCGCACAGTATCCTCATCTGGAACGCTTTATACAGCAGGTTCTGGCGCAGGATCCGCGTCCGGCTTACCGAAAAGGCGAAGAGCCCGAACGTGAATACGCGGCATGGCTGCTGGATTTCAACGTTCGCTGGTGCGTAAACGCAGCGGGAACCGTGGTGATTGCGCTCGATCCTCGTTAATTTATTCCCCTGCGTCTTTTGAGTCTTCGGCCACGCTGGTACACTAGCCGCCAGAATTTTTTTGGCTCTGCTTACTTCGAATAGCTTTCCGCTTAATGGAATCGTAACTCATGCGTACTACTCAATACCTGCTCTCCACCCTGAAGGAGACGCCAGCCGACGCCGAAGTGATCAGCCACCAGCTGATGCTGCGTGCCGGGATGATCCGCAAACTGGCCTCAGGTTTATACACCTGGCTGCCAACCGGTCTGCGCGTACTGAAAAAAGTTGAAAACATCGTGCGTGAAGAGATGAACAACGCCGGTGCGATTGAGATCTCCATGCCGGTCGTTCAGCCCGCTGATTTATGGCAAGAGAGTGGGCGCTGGGAGCAATATGGTCCTGAGCTGCTGCGCTTTGTCGATCGTGGCGATCGTCCGTTTGTTCTCGGTCCAACGCATGAAGAAGTGGTTACCGATCTGATCCGTAACGAGCTGAGCTCTTATAAGCAACTGCCGCTGAACGTTTTCCAGATCCAGACCAAATTCCGTGACGAAGTTCGCCCACGTTTCGGCGTGATGCGCTCCCGCGAGTTCATCATGAAAGATGCGTACTCTTTCCACGCATCACAGGAATCGTTGCAGGCCACCTACGATGATATGTACCGCGCCTATAGCCAAAGCTTCAAGCGTATGGGTCTGGACTTCCGTGCCGTTCAGGCGGACACCGGTTCTATTGGCGGCAGCGCGTCGCATGAATTCCAGGTGCTGGCACAGAGCGGTGAAGATGATGTGATCTTCTCGACCGAATCTGACTATGCGGCCAACATTGAGTTTGCCGAAGCCGTGGCGCCAGCGGGCGGCCGTGCTGATGCTAAACAGGCGATGCAGGAAATCGACACGCCAAACGCGAAAACCATCGCCGAGTTGGTTGAGCAGTTCAACCTGCCGGTCGAGAAAACCGTGAAAACGCTGATGGTTAAAGCGACCAAAGAGAGTGGCCATACGCTGGTCGCGCTGCTGGTTCGTGGCGACCACGCGCTGAACGAAATCAAAGCCGAGAAGCTGGATATCATTGAAGCACCGCTGACTTTCGCCACTGAAGAAGAGATCCGTGCGCTGGTTGGTGCTGGTCCGGGTTCACTGGGTCCTGTCGGTCTGAACATGCCAATCATCATTGACCGCACGGTTGCGGTGATGAGTGATTTCTCCGCCGGTGCCAACGTTGATGGTAAGCACTTTACCGGCATCAACTGGCAGCGCGACCTGCCACTGCCACGCGTGGAAGATATCCGCAATGTGGTGGAAGGCGATGCCAGCCCGGATGGGAAAGGCACGCTGCAGATCAAACGCGGCATTGAAGTGGGCCATATCTTCCAGCTGGGAACCAAGTACTCCGAAGCAATGAAGGCTTCCGTGCAGGGTGAAGATGGACGCAATCAGATCCTGACTATGGGCTGCTACGGCATTGGTATTACCCGTATTGTGGCGGCGTCCATTGAGCAGAACCACGATGAACGCGGCATTATCTGGCCTGCAGCGCTGGCACCTTTCCAGGTCGCCATCCTGCCAATGAACATGCACAAATCCTTCCGCGTGAAAGAGTTGGCAGAAGAGCTGTATGCTCAGTTACGCGCGAAGGGCATTGACGTGATTCTGGACGATCGTAAAGAGCGTCCGGGCGTGATGTTTGCCGATATGGAGCTGATCGGCGTGCCGCACACTATCGTGATTGGCGACCGTAATCTCGACAGTGAAGAGGTTGAGTACAAATCCCGTCGTGAAGGCGAAAAGCGGATGATCAAAACCGGCGAAATCCTTGATTTCCTGGTCAGCGAGATCAACGGCTAGTAAGACCGCGGGCCGGATAATCCCTTATCCGGCCCGCAATGCGTTTCATCCTGTTCCTGCCACAACGTTGTCTTCTGCAACGCGCGTCTTACCCCTGGCTTACTCTGCCCCGCGCATTTTTCCACGCAGCGATTTGGTGGTCGCCTTACGCGACTTGCCTTCCAGCCGGCGTTTTTTCGATGCCAGCGTAGGCCGCGTCGCTCGCCGGGTCTTTTCGACCACCGTCAGCTCCTGAATTAAATTCTCCAGTCGCTTCAGCGCCGCTTCGCGGTTCATTTCCTGGCTGCGGTATTCCTGCGCCTTAATGATCACTACGCCTTCCGGTGTAATCAGATGGTGGCTGACCGCCATCAGTCGCTCTTTATAAAACTCAGGCAGGCTTGATGCGCGGATATCAAAGCGCAAATGGATCGCCGTCGAACTTTTATTGACGTTTTGCCCGCCGTTTCCCTGAGCCCTGATCGCCGTCAGTTCCAGCTCACTGTCAGGGATGGTGACGTTGCGTGACAGAATAATCATGCGCGTTTGCCGTTAACCAACCAGTCAGTGAAGCGCAGCTCCAGGTGGTTTTGGTCGTCAGAAAGCCAGATCGTGCCGTCCTGAATCGTTGCCTGCAGCGTCATCGAGCGTGATGCCAGTTTGATCAATGCACTCAGCTGCTCATCGTCGATAAAACGAATAGTCAGATTATCCTGCTGTGCCAGTTTGCTCTGGTTTTGTTGCCACCAGATTTGTGCTGCACGTCCGTTATAGGTATACAACACCACGCTGGCCGAGCGATTACAGGCTCTTTTCACCCTTCTCTCTTCCGGCAGGCCCAAATCAACCCACAGCTCAATGCCGTTGTGGTCGTTCATCAGCCAGATTTCCGGCTCATCTTCCGCGCTCAGGCCGCGGGTAAAGACCAGGCGTTCATGCGCGTTCACCAGCCAGGCAAGCAGCCGCAGCATCAAACGCTCTTCGGTTTCCGAAGGATGACGAGCCAGCGTGAGGTTGCTGTCGATAAAAACATTTCTGTCCATATCCGCAACGTTGACCGTTGCTTTATAAATGGTCGCTTTAAGTGCCATGGGGTTCCTTATCGTTATTGGCTGCTATTGTAACCCGTTGACACAGCAAATCACTCGCCGGTGGGCTGATTTCACGCAAAAGCCTGTGTTATAGTCGTAAAATAGCCAGAGAAAACTCTGAGTGAGGTGCAAATGCAAAAGTATTGTGAATTAGTTCGCCGCAAGTATGCCCAGATAGGCAGCGGCGATCTGGGATACGTGCCAGACGCATTAGGTTGCGTACTGAAAGCACTTGACGAGGTAGCGGCAAATACTGAGCTACACTCTTCCATCAGGGAACAGGCAGCTTTTGCTGCTGCAAACTTATTGGTGAGCGATTATGTTGACGAATGAAGCCTACAAACCGATAAACTGCGACGATTACGACAACCTTGAACTCGCCTGCCAGAACAGCTGGACGCTGGCTCTGGAAATGAAAGATGGTGAAAAGCTGAAGGCGAAAGCCACAGATATGGTGTCACGAAAGAATGTGGAATATCTGGCTATCGATCTTTCTGGTGAAGTCCGCGAGCTGAGACTGGATCACATTTCCAGCTTCAGCCATCCCGATTTGGGCACCGTAGTGGTCAGCGAATCTGATTAAACCGCCGGGCGGGATTGCTCCCGCCCATGTTCCTCAGTATCACGCCTGCTTTATCCAGCTCACCTGCCAGTAAACGTCCTCATCAGGCTTACCTTCCCGCGTGACAAATACCCCAACCGCTGCAATCAGCGTTTCGCCATAAAACAGCAATGGCGTGCGATCGCGTTGCCAGGGTGGAATGCCCTTTTCCTGCCAGATTTTTTTCAGCGCGCGGCTGCCGGCCCGATCGGTAAGATGGAATTTCCCCTGCGCCTGAAAACGTACGCTGACGATCTCCTCCGGCAAAGGCGCACGAATCTTTATGCCGGCATCATCACGCAGCAGGTGTCCCAGCCCGTCCGGCAAGCGGAGAGAAGCTTCGCCTGAAGGCCAGCGGAGGATCAAATCGATGACCGGCTCGGTCAGCGCCAGCCAGTAAAGCCGATCGCGATATCGCCTGACTTCGAACTTGCCCAGCCGCAAGCGCGGTTCGGCATCTTCACGACTACACGCCACCTCCTGCCACAGCCGCTGAAGCGACGCTTTCGACGGCATCAGCCCGCCCTGTAATGCAATCCAGCGACGCAATAGCGCCGCCCGCCTGACCTCGCTCATTGACAGCAGCGGTGCCCATTCCAGACCACCTGCCGCATCCACCAGCGTACCGAGCGATTCAGCCAGCAGCTCATCCAACAGTTGCTCCTGCTCACCACAAAGCGTCGCACTGCGGGCGACCGACTGAGCAAAATGGGGCCAGCGGGAAGTCAGCGCGGGGATCACCTTCTGCCGCAAAAAGTTACGGTCAAAACGGGTGTTCTGATTGCTGTCGTCCTCAATCCAGCTTAACGCATGCTCCGCTGCCCAGGCTTCAAGCTGTACGCGGGTTTGTAAGAGCAAAGGACGAAGCAGCGTATGGGTGACCAACAGCGACTGAACCGGCATTCCCGCCAGCCCGGCCGGTCCGCTGCCGCGCTTTAACGCCAACAGGAAGGTTTCGCACTGGTCGTCCAGATGTTGGGCGGTGAGCAGGCACTCTCCAGGCCGAAGACTGCTGCCAAACGCCTGATAGCGGGCATCACGCGCAGCGGCTTCCACCCCTTTTTCACGGCTATCCAGCGTGACGTACACGACTTCCAGCTCAACCTGCCACAGCTGGCACTGCTGCTGACAATGCTCCACCCAGCCATCTGCCAACGGATTCAAGCCATGATGAATGTGGATTGCCCGCAGTTGCAGATCGCCCCGCTGTGCACGCAGGGTAACCAGCTGATGCAGCAGAACCGTTGAATCCAGCCCACCGCTGAAACCCACCAGCAGATGCTGATGTCCGGCGAGGTGCTGAGCAAGTGCGTGCAGTGCCATGAGAATTCCGTTACGGGGAGTGGAAACCCGGCCAGGGCTGACCGGGTTTGAATGGCGCTATATTACGCCTGATACAGCTCCAGCGGCAAACCATCAGGATCGTTGAAGAAGGTAAAGCGCTTATCGGTTACCGGATCGATACGAATGTCTTCACACACCACACCCTTTGATTCCAGATGCGCTTTGGCGGCATCAATATCGTCAACGCTGAAAGCCAGATGGCGCAGGCCACAGGATTCAGGTTGAGTAGGTCGCGATGGTGGGAAAGGGAAAGAGAACAGTTCAATGGTGTACTGACCGTTGAGCGCCAAATCCCCTTTCCAGGAGTCGCGTGCTTCGCGGTACACTTCGCCGATTAAGGTAAACCCCAAAATGTCGCAATAAAAGTCCTTACTGACCTGATAGCGGCTGGCGATAATGGCGATATGGTGCACCTGCTTAATACCTAACATACTAACTCCTTGATAATGGCTTCTATCCTTTACTGTACGCAGGCCTTCAACGGCCGACAATGGCACTAATCTGGAATTAATCGACCGGGTTTTTTAATACCCGCACCAGATACTGCCCTTCTTCCGTCAGCTTCGCGCCGTGAATGTCCGTTTCAAATCCCGGGTAATGTTTGCCGATGGTGCAGAGCATGAGCAGGAAGTCGAGCACCGCACGGCTTTGCCCGGTGATCATTTCACCCGGCATCACCACGGGAACGCCCGGCGGATAAGGCAGGATCATATTGGCCGAGATGCGTCCCACCAGCTGCGAAATATCGACCGTCTCAACATTGCCCTTCACCTGCTGCTGGAACATCTGATGCGGCGTCATTTTCATTTCTGGCAAGGTGGCGAAGGCTTGCAGCATCAACCGTGGCAGATCGTGTTCGCGGATCAGCCGGTGGATCCCCTGCGCCAGATCCTGAATACGCATGTTGCGGTAGAAATCAGGATCCTCAGCGTAAAGATCCGGCAGCATATTTTTGACCCGCAGATTCAGACCGTATGCCCGCTTAAACTCGGTCAGGCCACGCAGCACGCTCATCGCTTTGGTTTTGTCGATGCCAATGCTGAACAGGAACAGCAGGTTGTAGGGCCCGGTTTTTTCGACCACGACCCCACGCTCATCAAGGAATTTAGCCACCAGCGCCGCCGGGATCCCTTCCTCCGCCATCACGCCCAGTTCGCTCATCCCCGGCGTCAGAATGGTGACTTTGATCGGATCGAGGTACATATGATCCGCATCCGCCTCTTTGAAGCCGTGCCAGTCCTCTTCGCCTGGCTGGATTGGCCAGCATTCTGGTTCATCCACCCCTTCCGGCTGCCAGATATCGAAGAACCAGCCTTCTGACTCTTCACGCAGTCGCTGGACTTCCCGGCGGAAGTGGAGTGCACGCTCAACAGAACGGTTAATCAGCCTTTTACCCGGATTGCCACGCAGCATTGCCGCCGCCGTCTCGATGGATGCGACGATCGAATAGTTCGGCGAGGTGGTGGTGTGCATCATATAGGCTTCATTAAAGGTTTCTTCGTCATAATCGCCTTTAATGTGGATTAATGAAGCCTGAGAGAACGCCGCCAGCAGCTTATGCGTCGACTGTGTCTCGTAGATCACTTTCCCCGGCGTACGATCGCCGCTCATCCCGCTCAGCCCTTGATAGATCGGATGGAAATTGGTGTAAGGCACCCAGGCAGAATCAAAGTGGATCGACGGCACGTCCAGCGTCTCTTTAATGTACTGGGTGTTATACAGCAGCCCGTCATAGGTTGAGTTGGTGATCACCGCATGCACCGGCCAGGTGGCGCGTTCAGTCTGCGCCACTTTCAGCGCAATACTCTCTTTGGTGAATTCGCGTTTGGGAATACCGCCCAGAATACCGAGCGCATTTCGGGTTGGCTTCAGCCAGATGGGAATGATATCGCTCATCATCAGCAGGTGAGTCAGCGATTTGTGGCAGTTACGGTCGATTAATACCGTGCTCCCTGCCGCGGCAGCATACATGCCGACGATCTTATTTGAGGTCGAGGTGCCATTGGTCACCATGTAGCTCTGTTCAGCGCCAAAGGTGCGGGCGACATACTCTTCCGCTTCCAGATGCGGGCCGGTGTGGTCCAGCAGCGATCCCAGCTCAGTCACCGAGATGGAGATATCCGCCTTCAGCGTATTGGCACCAAAGAAATCATAAAACAGCGTACCGACCGGGCTCTTCTGGAAAGCGGTTCCGGCCATATGCCCAGGCGTGCAGAAGGTGTATTTACCCTCTTTCACATAGTTGAACAGTGCCTTGGTCAACGGTGGCGTAATTGTATCGATGTATTCATTGGTGTACTGGCGGATACGCTGGGCAATCTCTTCGGAAACGCCGAGGCCGTATTCAAAGAACCACATCGCCATGCGCATCTCGTTGATGCTGACGTCCATGCTGGAGTGGGTGTTGATAAAGGCGTAAAGCGGAAGGTATTCATTCAGCAGCTGAATTTCGCTGCACAGATCCTGACTGTATTCATCCCAGTCAAAGACGACGCCGCAGATCCGGGGATTGTGTTCGATTAGCTTGAGCAGGTCATTCGCATCTTTCGGGTAGATAGTCTGGAATCCCTGGGCGTTGAGCGCCCCGTCCAGCTCACGGATGGGTTCATCTTTATAGAATGCGTTATGCGGTCCCATGATCGCGATGATATTCAATGCGTACCTCCTGGTATTGTGCAGCAGGGGTAAGCATAGCGAAGATGGCGGGCAGAAGGGAAAAAATTGGGGAATGAACCACCCACAACATGACGTTGTGAGTGGATCATGAACTATCAGGCGTAGCCGTAGTTCATCAAACGCTGGTAACGACGGTCCAGCAGTTCTTCAGTACTCAGCACGTCCAGATCGGCCAGGTCAGCCAGCAGCTGGGCTTTCAATGTGGCACCAATCACCAGCGGCTCGCGATGCGCTCCGCCTAATGGCTCTGGGATCACCGTGTCGATCAGTTTCAGTTCTTTCAGACGCGAAGCAACAATGCCCATCGCTTCTGCGGCCAGCGGCGCTTTATCAGCGCTTTTCCACAGAATTGAGGCACAGCCTTCCGGTGAAATCACCGAATAGGTGCTGTACTGCAGCATGTTTACTTTGTCGCCAACGCCGATAGCCAGCGCGCCGCCAGAACCACCCTCACCGATAACGGTACAGATGACCGGCACTTTCAGACCTGACATCTCACGCAGGTTGCGTGCGATAGCTTCGGACTGACCGCGCTCTTCTGCGCCAACACCTGGATATGCACCCGGGGTGTCGATAAAGGTGATGATCGGCATTTTGAAGCGCTCGGCCATCTCCATCAGACGCAGTGCTTTACGGTAGCCTTCTGGTGCAGGCATACCGAAGTTACGACGGATCTTCTCTTTGGTTTCGCGGCCTTTCTGATGACCAATGATCATCACCGGGCGACCATCCAGACGAGCGATGCCGCCAACAATGGCTTTATCATCCGCGTAGGCACGATCGCCTGCCAGCTCGTCAAAGTCAGTAAACACGTTGCGGACATAGTCCAGCGTGTATGGACGCAAAGGGTGACGCGCTAATTTCGCGATCTGCCATGCGCCCAAATCGGAGAAGATCTTACGGGTCAGCTCGACGCTTTTCTCACGCAGACGCTGAACTTCTTCATCCAGATTAATATCCAGTTTTTCATCCTGACGGCCAACCGATTTGAGCGAATCAATCTTCGCTTCAAGTTCTGCGATTGGCTGTTCGAAATCCAGGTAATTAAGACTCATAATATTCCTGTTTTAGTCAAACTCCAGTTCCACCTGCTCCGACCCTATCAGCGACCGCAATTCGTTGAGTAAACGATCGCTGGGCGACACACGCCAGGCTGCGCCAAAGCGCAACTTCGCCCGTGCATCCTCTCTCTGATAGTAGAGATGTACCGGAATGGTCCCCGAACGATGGGGTTCCAGGGATTGACGGAGACGGTTCAAAAGCTGGTCATCAATTTGCCTGTCCGTCAGCGAGATAGCAAGCCCACGAGCATATTTTTCACGGGCTTCATCAATGTCCATCACATCGCGGGCGGTCATTTTAAGCCCCCCGCTGAAGTCATCGAAGCTGACCTGTCCGCTGACGATCAGGATACGGTCTTTTTCCAACAAATGCTGGAACTTCTCTAACGCATCTGTGAATAACATCACTTCCAGACGACCTGAACGGTCGTCCAGCGTGCAGATGCCAATCCGGTTACCGCGTTTTGTTACCATTACGCGGGCCGCCACCACCAGACCAACTGCCATGGTCATTTTGCCACGATCGGTCGGGTGCATGTCTTTCAGGCGCATTCCCCCCACGTAACGCTCGATCTCTTTCAGATACTGATTGATCGGGTGCCCGGTGAGGTAAAGCCCCAGGGTTTCTCTTTCGCCATCCAGCTGGACCTGTTCAGGCCAGCGCTTAATGTCGGCATAGGATTTTTCGATGTGCGCCGGCTCTTCCGCCAGCACGCCGAACATATCGGCCTGCCCGATCGCTTCCGCTTTCGCATGCTGATCGGCGGCTTTCAACGCTTCTGGCAGCGCGCTCATCAGGGCGGCACGGTGCGGCCCCAGACGGTCAAACGCGCCGGACATCACCAGCTTTTCCAGCACGCGGCGGTTAAGCTTTTTGGTGTCGGTACGGGCGCACAGGTCGAACAGCTCGCGGAAGTAGCCGCCTTCATTACGCGCTTCGATGATCGCTTCAATCGGGCCTTCGCCCACGCCTTTAATGGCGCCGATGCCGTAAACAATTTCGCCGTCATCGTTGACGTGGAACTGATACTGTCCTGAGTTGATATCAGGCGGTAATACCTTCAGCCCCATGCGCCAGCATTCATCCACCAGACCAACCACCTTCTCGGTGTTGTCCATATCGGCAGTCATTACCGCGGCCATAAACTCGGCCGGGTAGTGCGCTTTCAGCCACAGCGTCTGGTAAGAGACCAGCGCATAGGCGGCGGAGTGGGATTTGTTAAAACCATAACCGGCAAATTTCTCTACCAGGTCGAAGATTTTAACCGCCAGCTCACCTTCAATACCCCGCGACTTGGCGCCATCTTCAAAGCCACCGCGTTGTTTGGCCATTTCGACCGGGTTCTTTTTACCCATTGCACGACGCAGCATGTCCGCGCCGCCCAGGCTGTAACCTGCCAGCACCTGAGCAATCTGCATAACCTGTTCCTGGTACAGAATGATGCCATAGGTTGGCTCCAGTACCGGCTTCAGGGATTCATGCTGCCACTGGATATCCGGGTAGGAGATCGCTTCACGGCCATGCTTACGGTCGATAAAGTTATCTACCATGCCTGACTGCAGCGGGCCCGGACGGAACAGCGCCACCAGGGCGATCATATCTTCAAAGCTATCGGGCTTCAGGCGTTTGATCAGATCTTTCATGCCGCGCGATTCAAGCTGGAACACCGCGGTGGTCTCAGATCGCTGCAGCATATCAAAGCTTTTTTTATCGTCCAACGGGATCGCGGCAATATCGATCGGCGGCTCGCCCTGCTTCTTACGCCGGGCGTTGATCATCGCCAGTGCCCAGTCGATGATGGTCAGCGTGCGCAGACCGAGGAAGTCGAACTTCACCAGCCCGGCATATTCCACATCGTTCTTATCAAACTGGGTAACCGGGAAGTTACCGTTTTCATCGCAATACAGCGGCGCAAAATCGGTGATTTGCGTCGGTGCGATCACCACACCACCAGCGTGCTTACCGGCGTTACGCGTGACGCCTTCCAGCTTGCGCGCCATATCGATCAGCGCTTTAACTTCTTCGTCAGCTTCGTAGATTTCTGGCAGCTGCGGCTCGGCCGCAAAGGCTTTTTCCAGCGTCATGCCGGGCTCAGGCGGGATCAGCTTGGAGATGCGATCGACGAAGCCATACGGATGACCCAGTACGCGCCCAACGTCACGCACCACGGCTTTTGCCGCCATTGTACCGAAGGTGATGATCTGAGATACGGCTTTACGGCCATACATCTCGGCCACGTGCTCAATCACCAGATCGCGTTTTTCCATGCAGAAGTCGACGTCGAAGTCGGGCATCGACACACGCTCCGGGTTCAGGAAACGTTCGAACAGCAGGTCAAACTCGAGCGGATCGAGGTCGGTAATTTTCAGCGCATAGGCCACCAGCGATCCTGCACCGGAACCACGACCTGGCCCTACCGGCACGTCGTTATCCTTCGACCACTGGATAAACTCCATCACGATCAGGAAGTAGCCCGGGAAACCCATCTGGTTAATCACGTTCAGCTCGATTTCGAGGCGATCGTCATATTCAGGCCGTTTTTCTGCCCGCACTGCGGCGTCCGGGAACAGGAATTCCAGACGCTCTTCCAGCCCTTCCCGCGATTTCATCACCAGGAAATCTTCGGTGGTCATTTCGCCCGTCGGGAACTGTGGCAGGAAGTACTCACCCAGGCGGATGGTGACGTTACAACGCTTAGCAATCTCTACGCTGTTAGCCAGCGCCTCGGGGATGTCCGAGAACAGCTCGCACATCTCCTCTTCGGTTCGCAGATATTGCTGAGGGCTGTAGTTTTTCGGTCTTTTGGGATCGTCGAGGGTGAAACCATCGTGGATCGCCACGCGGATTTCATGCGCATCAAAGTCCCCGGCTTCGAGGAAGCACACTTCATTGGTGGCGACCACGGGAATGCTGTTGGCAATGGCCAGCTCGACGGCAGCGTGAACCCAGGTCTCTTCATCCGGGCGTCCGGTGCGGATCAGCTCAAGATAGTAGCGCTCAGGGAAGTATTGCTGATAAAACGCCAGGCATTCGGCAACCTGGGCATGATTACCGCGCAGCAGCATCTGGCCAACGTCGCCACGACGCCCGCCTGAAAGCAGGATCAACCCTTCGCCCAGTTCGATCAGCCAGTCACGATCGATGATCGGACCGGCGGCACCATAACCACGCTGGTAAGCTTTTGAGATCAACAGGGTGAGGTTCTGGTAACCGGTATTGTTCGCCGCGAGGATCGTCAGCTGGCCCAGATCGTCGCCCATCGCGTCACTGCTGACCTTAAAGTCTGCACCGATGATTGGCTTAACGCCCTGACCGTGGGCACCGCCGTAGAATTTCACCAGGCCGCACAGGTTGAGGTAGTCGGTGATCCCAATGGCCGGCATGCCCAGAGAGGCAGCTTTTTTCACCAACGGTCCCGTCTTGGCTAATCCATCAACCATGGAGTAGTCACTGTGAACGCGTAAATGAATAAAACGAGGTTCGGCCATATTGGATCCCACTTAAGGCTGAGGGGTGAAAATTACAGGGTCTGTCCGGCTGAAGCCGCAACGTCGGCATCCAGTATCGCATTACGCACCGGTGCAAAACTGCGACGGTGATGCGGTGTTACGCCATGCTGCGCCAGTTTTTCCATATGCAGTGCGGTCGGGTAGCCTTTATGCTGAGCAAAACCATACTGCGGGAACAGCACATCCAGCTCACTCATTTCCCGGTCACGCGTGACCTTGGCAATAATGGAGGCGGCGCTGATTTCACGCACCAGGCTATCGCCCTTTACCACCGCCAGAGAAGGCATAGCCAGCGCCGGGCAGCGGTTGCCATCAATCAGTACATAGTCAGGACTGATATGCAGTCCGGCAACAGCACGCTGCATCGCCAGCATGGTGGCATGCAGGATATTCAGCCTATCGATCTCTTCCGGCTCTGCCCTACCTAAACTCCAGCTTAACGCCTTCTCGACTATTTCATCGTACAACGCCAGGCGCCGTTTTTCTGACAGCTTTTTTGAGTCGGCCAGACCGACTATCGGTCGCGCTGGATCGAGAATAACCGCCGCGGTCACCACAGCCCCGACTAACGGGCCACGCCCTACTTCGTCCACGCCGGCAATGCAGGTCGCGTCAGGATAGATAAAGTCGCTCATGGACAGAGTTCCAGTACGGCAGCCGCGGCCTGCTCATCGGCATTCCAGCGGATTTGATGATGAAGTTCGGTAAAGGTCGCCAGTAACTGGTCGCGGGTGTCGCCTTCTGCCAGCAAAGGTTCCAGCGCGGCAGCCAGCAGATCCGGCTGACACTCTTCCTGTAGCAGCTCTTTCACCAGTTCACGACCCGCCAGCAGGTTGGGTAACGACACATAGTCCGTTTTCACCAGCCGCTTAGCCAGCCAGAAGGTGAAAGGCTTCATGCGGTAACCGACCACCATCGGGCATTTAGCCAGCATACACTCCAGTGCAGCGGTACCGGATGCTAACAATGCCGCATCGCTGGCAACCATTGCCTGACGCCCTTTGCCATCCAATAAATGCATTTTCAGGTCTGGCGCCACTTCGGCTTTAATTCGTTCGAACTGTTCACGGCGGCGCGGGTTAACCAGCGGCACCACAATTTCCAGCTCTGGCCATTTCTGGCGCAATAACATCGCCGTTCTCAGGAAGTCAGCGCTGAGCATCTCAACTTCCGCATTGCGGCTGCCCGGCAACAAGGCCAGGCACGGCGTTCCCTCAGCAATCCCAAGCTCCAGACGCGCAGCGCGTTTGTCTGGCTGGATCGGCATCGCATCAGCCATGGTATGGCCGATAAAGCGGCAGGGAACGTTGAAACGATCGTAGAACGCTTTTTCAAACGGCAAAAAGGCCAATACCAGATCGGTAGAGCGGCCAATTTTGAACACGCGTTTCTGACGCCAGGCCCAGACAGACGGGCTGACGTAATGAATCGTGCGAATACCGTTCTGCTTAAGACGCCCTTCAAGCGTAATGTTGAAGTCAGGCGCATCAATACCGACGAAGACATCGGGCTGAAGTGCGGTGAAGCGTTTGGTCAGATCGCGACGGATTTTTAGCAGGCGAGGCAGACGTTCAAGCACCTCAACAATCCCCATCACCGCCAGCTCTTCCATCTCGTACCAGGCTTCACAACCCTCGGCCTGCATCAGCGGTCCGGCAACGCCGACAAAGCGGGTTTCCGGGTGCTTTTCCTTAAGCGCACGGATAAGACCGGCACCAAGAATATCGCCGGAGGTTTCTCCGGCGACAAGGGCAATCGTTAAAGGATGCTTTGGCATGAGTTAACGAATCAAACCCCGCGTAGAGCGAGCGAAGAAATCGTAGAACGGCTGCACTTCAGGATGCTTGCTGGCAATCTCAGCGATTTCTGGCTTCGCTTCTTCCAGCGTTTTGTTGCTGCGGTAAAGGATCTTGTACGCATTACGGATCGCGTGTAAGGCCTCTTTACTGAAGCCACGACGCTGTAGCCCCACCAAATTGATACCAAACGGTGTGGCATGGTTACCCTGGGCAATGACGAATGGCGGCACATCCTGGGCTACGCCAGAACAACCGCCAACCATCACATGCGCACCGATAATGCAGAACTGATGAATCGCTGTCATCCCACCAATAATGGCAAAGTCATCCACAACCACATGGCCGCCCAGCGTTGCGTTGTTGGCGAGGATACAGCGATCGCCAATAATGCAGTCATGAGCAATATGTGCGTTAACCATCAACAGGTTATCGCTGCCCACTTTGGTCAGGCCGTCAGCCTGAGAAGTGCCACGGTGAATAGTGACGCTCTCACGGATGCTGTTACGGTCGCCCACTTCCACTCGGGTTGGCTCGCCAGCGTACTTCAGATCCTGGTTAGCTTCACCAATGGTGGCGAACTGATAAATGGTATTGTCTTTGCCAATACGGGTGTGACCATTGACCACCACATGAGATTTCAGGACAGTGCCCTCACCAATCTCAACATTCGCCCCAATAAAACAGAATGGGCCGATATGGACGCGAGCGCCGATGACGGCGCCCTCTTCAATGACGGAACTTGGATGGATTACAGCAGTTTCATCAATCACGAATTATCCCTCCCGGCTGCGGGCACACATCATCGTTGCTTCGCAGACAATTTTACCGTCTACGGTTGCCACGCCTTTGAAGCGGGTCAGACCACGGCGGGTTTTCTCGAAGGTGACTTCCATGATCATCTGATCGCCAGGCACGACAGGGCGCTTGAAGCGCGCGTCATCAATCCCTGCGAAGTAGTACAGCTCGCCAGGTTCCAGTTTGCCGACGCTTTTAAACGCCAGGATGCCGGTTGCCTGAGCCATAGCTTCTAAAATCAGCACGCCTGGGAAAATCGGTTTACCAGGGAAATGGCCCTGGAAAAACGGTTCGTTGACCGAGACATTCTTCACTGCGCGCAGGAACTTGTGCTCTTCGAACTCAAGGACACGGTCTACCAATAAAAACGGGTAGCGATGAGGCAGCAGTTCAATAATCTCTTCAATCTTCAGAGTATGAGTTTCAGTAGTCAAAATACTCTTCCTGTCCTAAAAAATTCTGATGGCATCAATAACACGGCCTGCAAAGATCATCCGCAGGCCGCAAATCAGGTTCTGTGCGCCGGGCTTCCTTGCTTAGCATTCTAATTCTACCCTGTGGGGTAATGTCAGCTGGTCAAGGTGCTGGGAAGGCGTTTAGTCTTTATCGACTTTACGCTCGATGGCTTTTAAGCGTTTGCTTATTTCATCGATATTCATCACCAGCGCTGCCGTTTTGCGCCAGGTTTTGTTGGGTTGCAGTGGAATCCCGGAGGAGTATACCCCAGGTTCGGTGATTGGTCGCATGACCATTCCCATTCCGGTGACCGTAACTTTGTCACAAATTTCCATGTGACCATTAATTACGCTTGCACCACCAATCATGCAATAGCGGCCGATTTTCAGGCTGCCTGCCATGATGACGCCACCCGCAACCGCGGTATTGTCGCCAATCACAACGTTGTGTGCAATCTGGCACTGGTTATCAATGATAACACCATTCCCGATCTGAGTGTTATCCAAGGCGCCGCGATCGATGGTGGTACAGGCACCAATCTCAACACGATCGCCGATAATCACCGTTCCGAGCTGCGGGATTTTCACCCAATTGCCACGATCGTTAGCGTAACCAAAACCGTCTGCACCGATGACGGTGCCAGACTGGATCAGGCAACGCTCGCCGATCTGAATTTCATGATAAATAGAGACGTTGGCCCACAAACGGGTTCCGGCGCCAATGCGGGTATTTTTCCCGACGAAACAACCGGCACCAATAACCACGTTATCGCCCAGCTCAACGCCAGATTCGATAACGGCATTTGCGCCAATAGAGACATGTTGACCCAGCTTAGCGCTGGCATCGATCACCGCGCTCGGCGCGATGTCTTTGGCAGGCTGCGGCGTGCTGTCCAGAATCTGAGCCATGCGGGCATAAGTCAGATAAGGATCTTTCACCACCAGAGCGGCGCCTTGAACGCAGTCCAGATCCGCTTCCGTCAGCACCACGGCGGAGGCCTTACAGGTGACGAGCTGCTCGCGGTAACGGCTGTTAGAGAGAAAAGTGATTTGACCGGATTGGGCGGATTGCATAGAAGCAATGCCGGAGATGACGAGTTCGCCATCTCCGTGCAAATCTGCATCCAACTGCTGGGCTAAATCAGCCAGTCGAATTGAAGACATCGATTATTTAACCTGTTTCAGAACATCAGCAGTGATGTCTTTAGATTTAGCTGCATACGCTACAGCGTTAGCATCAACAACGACGTCGTAACCTTCATCATCAGCAACTTTCTGCACAGCATCCTGAATACGGCTCAGGATTTTGTTACGTTCTTCTGCCTGGCGACGACGGTTATCCTGCTCGAAAGCCTGAGCTTTAGTTGAGAAGGCTTCACGCTGAGCCATAACGTCTTTTTCCATACGGCTGCGATCGCTAGCCTTCATGGTAGAGCCGTCACGCTGCAACTTCTGCATTTTAGTCTGCAGATCGCGTTCCATACCCTGCAGCTCAGTTGCACGGCCTTTGAACTCGTTTTCAAGCTGTTTCGCAACTGTCGCACGCGCCGGTAACTGTTGGAAAATGCTGGAAACGTTCACCACTGCAATTTTATCTGCAGCCTGGGCACCAGCGGAAACCGCCAGAGCGATAGAGAGGCCTGCGGCACACAACAACTTTTTCACTATAAACTCCTTACCATCAACGTTTGTGTCTTTGACACATGTGTTGCGCGTTAAGGCAACCACGCAGGTTGCCATTAAACGTCGCGATACTCACTTACCGGCTTCCTTGCTAAACCGCCGTTACCAGGTTTTACCAATGTTAAACTGGAACTGCTCGGCCTTATCTCCATCATACTTTTTGAACGGCTGGGCATAAGAGAACACCAGTGGACCCAGTGGAGACATCCACTGCAGTGCCAGACCCGCCGACATACGGATGTTGCCCGGATCGCTGTAATCAGGAATACCCGCGGCACGTGTTTCCGCCGTGTTCTCCCAATTGGTATCCCACACTGTACCGGCATCGACAAACAGCGATGTACGTACAGAGTTAGCATACTTCTCGCTCAGGAACGGTGTTGGGGTGATCAACTCCGCGCTGGCCGTAGCCATTGCGTTACCACCAACCGCATCGCTGGAATCACACAGCGTGCCCGTAGAACACGTACTCGAACCATTATTGTAGTAGGCCGCTTTAGGACCGATGGTATTCGAACGGAAACCACGCACGGTGCTGGAACCACCGGCATAGAAGTTCTCGTAGAACGGCAGTTCTTTACTGCTCAGACCATCGCCATAACCGACTTTACCGCGACCCAACAGAACCCAGGTACGATCCTGATTCAGCGGAACATACTGCTGAGTATCCAGCGTCGCTTTGTAGAAGGCGTTATCCGATCCAGGGATCGTCACTTTACCGTTCAGGTTGGTACGGTTACCGGCCGTTGGGAAGAACCCACGGTCCAGGTTGTTGTATGTCCAACCATAGTTGAAGGTGAAATCGTCTGCTGAATAATCGGCATCTTCAGACAGGCTAGGATCCTGACCGACCGAACGCAGATAACGGAACATCGATACCTGTGGCTGCATGTTGGACAGGTCGTTGTGCACGTAACCCAGACCGACACGCAAGGTGTTATTTTCGTTAACCGGGAAGCCCAGCGTACCGTCTAAACCATAGCTCTTGTTGGTATAGTCTGACAGGTCAGCATCATCAGCTTTAAAGTCGTTATAGAATATACGGCCACCCAGGCTGACACCGTCGACCGTGAAGTACGGGTCTGTCAGTGAGAATTCAGCGTAGGTCTGATAATCGTTTTTGGTGCCGCTAATACCAACGGTATTACCTGTACCTAACCAGTTATCCTGCGTCACGCCAACCTG
>LIDZ01015203.1_pt4 | contig 22826 bp, 11 predicted proteins | sample 644651 | NCBI WGS metagenome assembly LIDZ01 (sample SAMN03856242, study PRJNA289617) | food metagenome | isolation source: wine grapes on drying loft during traditional withering process | host: Vitis vinifera cv. Corvina | place: Italy: Gargagnago di S. Ambrogio di Valpolicella | collected 2014-01 | reverse complement strand
CGAATGCAACCAACGCGACCGTATGCCCCATACGATGTGCTTGAACCGCAGCGGCCACACCCGCTGAGGAGGCTCCATAGATGCAGACGTCCGTCTTAACCTTGACGGGCTGCGCTGACTGCTCCTGCTTCCGGTAATAATGTACTTTTGAGAAGTCTGTCATAAAGAAATCTCTCCTTTTCTTGAATCTCAATAATTTCATCTGCCAATTCAAGCTCATACTACTTATGGGTAATCCACACGTTGACTCCCCTGACTATGGATTGGCTTTCTTTTATAACTATATTGAAAAAGAGAGAGTGCTTTCTCAATGATTTCTGACATAAACTTTAAGTATTTTGACATATTTCTTTATATCACCGTTTTTTGTCATAAAAGTTTAATAAGTTCATGAGGGAACCCTATCTTTCAACACGAATCTTTATTAGGAAGGAGGAGATGAAAAATGAATAACTCCGGGGAGACCGGCGACAAATATGAACGATTATTGGAGAGGACAATTCATCAATACAATCGCAATCAAAGGGCCCAGATCTCTGTGCATCCGCTGACTGAGTTGTTTCAGAAAACATCATCCCTTTATGTCTCCTTTCCCAATACCATTCACTGCTCTCCATATTGCGACGCTGCCAAGTCCACCTCCCGTGGCTTGCGTTATTGCTGGAAGAACAAATATTTATCTATCAAGAAGGCCATTCAAACCAACGGATGTTATACGGGGCGGTGCTATCTCGGCCTGACGGAGGTGGTGGTGCCTGTGTACTGGAAGGGCGAGCCGCAATGCATAGTTTATGTAGGGAACTTGATGCTGAAGGAGGACTACTCCGTGGTCGGGGCCTGGATTAAGCGGGCTGTTAACAGAACAGGAGGCAAAGAGAATCTGTTGGAGGCTGCTATTACAAGTACAATGGTTATACCCACGGAGGATCTGGGGGAGTATGTAGAATTGGGAGAAACCATCGCTGCCATTATCTCCCTGTGCATAGCAAACCGCCAAACCGAACCCGCAAAAATTCCCATCGAACCGGTCGGACATCCCCAAATCCATTGGGTTATCGAACAAATTATGAAGCACGTGGACAAATACTATTACAATGACCTGAAACTCTCTGATCTGGCTGGCTTGTATTTCATACATCCGCAATATTTAAGCCGTTTGTTCAGCAAAGAGGCACGGATACATTTTACTGAATATGTAAATCAGGTGAGATTGGAGCATGCCAAGAGGCTTTTGGTGGAATCGGATGAAAGCGTCCTGAATATAGCCTTATCCGTTGGCTACAACAACGTCACATATTTTAACAGCCTTTTCAAAAGACACACATGTATGACCCCGAGACAGTACCGGACCTCACAGTAAAAAAGGTTCATCGCAGCAGTCAGCCACGATGAACCCTATTATAAGAAGCAACTAAATGATAACAACTCCATTAAAACTTTATAAAACCCGTAAGGCTTGGGAATTGACTTCCCGGAAATCCCGGAAAATCCGGAAATCCTGGATTTCCACCTTCTCCACCTTCTCCGCCACCTTCGTCAGGCAATATAAGCTCATAAGTCACATTTTGTGCAGGTACTAAGTTCATAGCATATTCATCAATTTCCGGTGCCCCATCTAACGCCTTCCATCCAGTTCCAGTTACTCCTAATCCGAAGACAGATTTACTTGGAATCATAAATTGTACGCCAAAACGGTAGGTTTCCTCATTGATTAACTTTTCTTCTTGTGTAAATGGATCAATATAGATAAATTTCACTTTATACACATTTCTATCATAATATAGCTGGAGCGTCGTACTACCATCTGCATTAACCACTCCACTGCTTATGGTTGCATAATCGGTACCCGTTCCTTGTAGAGCATAGAATCCGGAGTAGGTTTTATGGGTTGCAGTTACCGTGTCCCCTACTATTCCTTCTAGCTCTTCTGTATCCACTAATTCAAATGGATCATCAATACCCGTACCTCTTTGATAATGCTCCACCGTATACTTTTGCCTTTCTGCAGCCTCCGTCCACTGTGCAGTGTAAGTCAGATTTCCCACTGGCATTACACGATCCTCCGATGGAACTGCAGGCGACCAGCCTGCAAATGTATAACCTTCACGCGTTGGATCAGATGGTATTTGATAAGCCGTTCCTTCAACTAAATAGCTTTTTCCAGAAACACCGTCAGCAAAAGTACCTTCATTCGAATCAAACGTTAGCTCATACTTACGCTGTAGGTATTGTCTCACTACAAGATCATTTTTAGGACGATCCGGATCTACTACAATTGTATAATCTGTTGGAAGCTTATAATCATCTGCTAACTGGTACTCATTGGGACTGTTATAATAGTCTGCCGCTTGGGAACGTGCATTGAACTCTTTGAATGCAGTTGCCAAATAAATTTCACTGCCGACTTTCGAAAATTCTCCATCGTAGCTGTCTCTTGAATAATATTCTACAAGTACCCTCATATCCTTCTTCAAATCGAAATAGGCAGTGTAGGTTTTCGGTGTAGCTGGAACAACCTCATCCATTGATTCCCAACCAAGGAAAGTAAGACCTTTAATATTCGTCACATAGCTCGGAACATCCAAACTAGCTCCATACTTCATATATTCAATATATTGGGTTGCGGCAAGTGGTACCTCATCTGTTGCCTTCGAATAGTCAAGTTGGAAGGTTAGCTCGACCGTTTCGCGATTATAATAGTACTTGATTACAGTTGATCCGTCTGCCTTAATAACCTCTTGAGTCTTTTGTGGCGTAATATATCCTGGGATGTATTTCGGATCTACTGAAGGTACAGCATTCGTTTTTCCTCTTAATTTTTCTGTATCGACTAATGTGTGGCCCTTATCCTGTAAATTTTCAGAATAGGTTTCTACTAGATACGGCGTATCCGTAGCAGGTTGAAATGCAGCATAGAAGTTAAGATCTTTGGCAGCCATTACAGTTGGAAGCTGAACCTTCGAACCTATCATTCCCATACTCTCATTATACCAGCCTATAAATGTATAACCTTGCTTTGTAGGATCCGGAATCTGAGGAATCGCTGATAAATATGGACCACTAATTTGCCGCATTATTCTCATATCAGAAATTGGTAATTTTTCATCAAGTTCCTTTAATGTCATCGTATAGCTGCCTTTAAGATTATTATATGAGACTTTATAGGTACGAGTCAGACTATCAGAACCTAATGATGCGCTTGGTCCGTCATAAGTGATATATAATTCTGTATCATATCCAGTTTGTTCATCACGATCAGGTGTGATAGTACGATTATTAGGATCATACCTAAAGTTGTCTCTATTCGAGAAACTGATTCTAAAGTAAGAAGGATCTAGTGGAGAAGAAGTTAGTTCACCATCGTGTAAATCCATCTTATCCATCATAAAGTATTCAAGTGGTAATTGATAAGACGTCTTTCCATACTCACCATGCATCGTTATCGGCTCAACCTCATCCTGTTCGAAAGAGAAATCCAGGATCGCGCTACGTGTACCCATTTCAAATAAAGGCTTCTCATAGGTCGTCGAGAAGGGTACAACCGAGAAGGTTCCCTTAAACGCCTGCGCAATAATTTTTATTTCTAAATATAGCCCGATTTCTGCATGATAAGCCCCTTTCATACTAGAACTCGCAGCAATCCCTTCTGTCTTCTCATAATGATAATAGAAGAAACCCCATAGTTTTATATACCCTCCTAGCTCTGCTTGCACCCCGATACTATTAAGCTCCGTGGATAAGGCACCGACCTCTAGCGTAAGACGGATCCCGGCTCTCAACCCTAATTCACCCATCGCATAGAAGGTAAAGTTATACTTTTCAGGTACAAGCGTAGTTTGCGAATTACTAACCTCAGCTGCAATGATACGCATATTGAAACCATAGCGCTGACCGTTTTCATACGTATATATAATTCCAACCGAGATATTAACCTTTGCACTAACTACGAACTCTGCCTTAAATACAATCTCAAAAATACCATTAACGACTCGCACACGGGTACTAAATATTTCTTGTTTAACGATGTCAACCCAATCAATATCTTCATTGTCCAGGAAATCTGCATATAGATCTGGTAAGCTGTCTGAAATCGCATCAATTTCCGTATCTGTGTACTTTTCAGACTCTTCCATAACCTTCTTAATTTGTTTAGCGACGTTAATAACATCATCACTATTCCAATCAATAGGTTCCTCTTTTTCAAATAGACCGAGATTGGCATCGAATCTTACTGCCGTATACGTATATACATCAAGATTGGCATATACTGAATAATCGACGGGTATTGAGAGAAACCAGAAGTCTTCCCAGTAAATATCTCCACCAGCACTTAGGCTAACTGAAAATTCTTGCTCAAATGTCCCTGTTAATTTTATTTTAATTTCGTGATTTGCACTAACCTCGATGGTTACCTCTGCTTCAATTTCTAAAGCGGCGCGAACACCTGTTTTTCCATCAAAGTGTTGTAGGTCACTTGAAATATCTACTTTTACTTGTTCAACAGATACTTCTACCTTTGAACCGGCTATCTTCATCAAGCTAGTACCTGCAGCTGCATTTTCACTGAGATACTGGATATCGCTGTCACTGAACTGGTTATCTACATTAAGTTCCTTAAAGCTGTCTGTTTGCAGAGCCATTGATGCAAGATAGCCTGAAGCGCGTTGTGCAAATCCACTATCCATTGCTTCACTAGTCATCTCTGCTTCCAGTTGGGTAATGCTAGCATCACTAAGCAGCTTTTCATTCTCTACTTTTTGATCTTTTTTATAATAATCGAATGAGCTGCGCATTGCTTCTTCGCTAATAGCCTCATAAGTAATCGTATACGTATTATTAGCAAGATTAACGGTTTGGATCTGTGCATAGTTGAGAAGCTGAGAGGCCTCACTCCACTCGCCCGTATAAAATGCGATGAAATCTCCTGGCTCGACGGCAAGATCTTCTTTGAAATTAAAGCCCGCATACTTTGCATCCGAGAAAACCATCGTTGATTCAGATACCGTGATCGAATTATTGTTCGGATCACCATCCGTATCCTCCGCAGCATTTACGGGTAAAACATCTGGCACAAAAATAATATCCGCTACATCTGGTGCACCGTAATGATACTCATTGCCATTTTTGATCGAAAAAATTTGGACGTAAGAAATGTTTCCTTCATCCTCTAACGGCGCGCTTCCATTACGCACATTTGGATTAGCTCCATCATAAATGGCAACGGTATCTCCTACTTCGATCCCACCACCATCATAAATGAAGTAGCCATTCTGATAGTCGTTTACGATTGTTTCCGTACTTCCCTCATTGATCTCATACGTATATAAGGGGTTCGCAATAAACTTAGCCTGCTGACCGCCTTGACTCATCAAAGACACATCAGATGCATTCAAAAATTTCAGATCTGAATTGAATTTAAGATTGTTGACTTCAGCCTTAGCCGTCGTAAAATCAACTTCCCTTGTTGATGAATCATATACCGTATCGCCTTCTTTGAATAATAAAGCATCTTCAGTCAATACAAGTTTATATGTACCTCCCTCAGGAAATTGCTTATTCTTGTTATTGGCAGTAATAATGTATTCATTATCAACCTTCGTTATGGAAATACCTGAATACTTTACAAAATCAAGATGCGTAGATGAGCTAAACTCAATCGCATTCTTAATCATAGATTCTGTTAATTCTCCAGAGCGATCAACGACTTTAATTGAAAATGTGCTTGCTTGATCCAACTTACTAATCACAGGTATACTTTGAACTTCGAGTATTTGATCCGATAATCTTACGAATTTGGCATACAGTGTCATGTCGCTAGTTACGATTGCCTCTAAAGAAACTTCCGTAGTAAACTTACTATCCGTATACCAACCTAGGAACTTGTAATTTTCTTTTTCCGTAGTTGGTATTTCACCTAGTGAATGACCTGCAACAACGTACCTATTCGCTATAGCGGTTCCACCATTTGTATTAAATGTAATAGTGTAGGTTCTGCTAGTTGATGTCGGTGCCGGTGTTGGTATTGTTGTCGACGTTGATGTTGATATCGGTGTCGATGTTGGTGTTGATGTCGGTGTCGGTGAAGTACTTTCCTTAATCACCTCATTACCGCGCATAACAAATGAAGCCGCTTCAGCACGAGTTGCATTGGAGGTTGGATTGAAATTACCGCTTCGATCTCCATTGATTAGACCAGCTCTCCATAATGCCAATACAGCATCCCTTGCCCAGCTTGAAACCTTACCAATATCGCTTGGCTCTGTAATAATAGTATTTCCTGTTTTATAGTTGATATTAGATTCCTCAAAATATCTAACCATAATTGTAGCCATTTGCTCTTTTGTCACCGTATTGTTCGGTGCAAACTTACTATTACCTAACCCTGTTACAATACCGTTTTCATTTGCCCATTCTACATACGGTGCATAATAAGAACCCGAGGACACATCCGTGAATGAAGAGGCTGCGGTGTATTTTGAAGAATCAATTCCTGCTACACGTCCAAGAACGGTAACGAACATTGCACGTGTCATCGTGCCTTGTGGTGAAAAAGTGTGCTCACCTGTACCTTGGAATAGGCCATTTTGATACACATAATTTGCTGCATCGAAAAACCAATCGCCTTGCTTCACATCATTGAAAGAACTTGCCCTATTCCCATTCGTCAAATTCGGTGTGTCAACAACGGGATTGATACTTTGTGCAATGCTATTCCAGCTACTTGATAACTCATTGGATGGAGGTAATTCCAACGATTCTGTTCTAGATTTACTAGGTTCGCTGGAATCACTAAAACTACTTGACCCGCTGAACCCACTCAGATCACTAGAACTGCTCGTTTGCGCCGATGTCAAAGCTGGCGCTATTAGGGAGACCGATAATAACACTGAAAATATTAAACTTATAATCCGTTTGTACATAGATTATCCCTCCCTAAAAAATGAATTACACAAGATGAAACGGCTTCGCCGTCCTTTATATGGACGGCACCCGTTTCTTCGAGAAATATAAGGATAAGTTATCGTGTGAAGCATATAAATTCTTATATTTCGAAAAAAAACGACTGACACCATATACAGTGTCCAGCCTCTTGTGCATCCAATTGTTTTCTTCAATCATGTTAGCATAGCAACTTAACCCTTATCTGAAACTTAAAGAAAACTTTAACTTCAACTTAAAAAATGGGAAATAGAAATGGATCCAACTTATCAATTCTACAGAATCTATCTGTATTCAAGGATTGGAATACGAGTCGATTGTCACATCATGTGACGAGGATGGAAAAGCGCAGACTTGAGGAATGGGTGCAACATATAAATTCTTATATTTCTAAAAAAAATAGCGGCGAAAGAGAGTTTATCTCTTCGCCGCTATTTATTAAATAACTTTGCCTAGTACCTTGACCGATTTTAAGGCAGACTGAAATTGCCAGTCGCTGCGGAGTCAGTAATTAAAAAGAAAACTTTAAGCTCACACTTACAACGCACTGCTGGCAACCAGCATATATCCGCTCCCCCGAATCGTAATGATTTTCTCAGGGTTGGCAGGGTCAGACTCGATTTTTTTGCGTAAATTACTGATGTGTACAGCGACCGTTCTCGTATCCTCCAGACTCTCCATTCCCCAGATGAAATGAAACAACTTATCGACAGTGACGACACGATTAACGTTTTGTGCCATATAGGACAGTAGACTGAACTCTTTTTTCGATAAAAAAATTGTTTTACTACCCATGTTGACGGACTGCGCGTAGAAATCCAGCGTCAACCCCGGTAACTCCAGCAGTTGTTCCCTTCTGCCCGTCGACACTCTGCGGAGGTGAGCTTTGATCTTGGCCATGAGTACTCCCGGGCTGAACGGCTTGGTCACATAATCGTCGCCGCCATAAGATAATGCGCTGATCTTCACCTCGTCTTCCTCATGACTGCTCAGAAACACGATCGGCGCATTCGTGTAGCTACGTGCGTTCCTGCACCAGTCAATGCCGTTCTCATTAGCCAGCAGTACATCCAGTACAATCAAATCCGGATTAAACGACGCAAGCAGCAGCATGGCTTCTGTCCCGCTGTGGCTATACGAGGATACAAAGCCTTCCCGTTCGCAATACGCCTGAACAATCTCACACATATGGGGATCATCATCGACAATCATAATTTTGTACATGTCCATCACATAGTCACCTCCCTTCATTTACAATACAAGGAAGCGTTATATAGAATGTCGCCCCCGTCTTGCCGTCGCTCTCCGCTCGAACCGTCCCGCCATGCGCTTGTACGATTTCCCTGCAAATCGCCAGCCCAAGCCCACTGCCCTCTACTACCTTGTCCATGCCCGATTGATCATACCTGTAATTGCGGTCGAAGATTCGCTCGAGCTGCTCTGGGGGAATACCCGTACCAGAGTCTTGTACGCTAACTATCACACTGCGGGTATCCTTTACCTCTTCCAAGGTTAGAGCAAGACGCACCACCCCGCCACTAGGGGTGAACTTCATCGCGTTCGACACCAGATTAAACAACGCCTGCTCTAATCTCTGCGCATCCATCCGAGCAACAGGCAAGCCAGGTCCTTGATCTTCCGTATTTGCTATATCCAGTATGAAACCCAGCCCTGCGTCTCGCACAACCAGCTCATATTGTTCAAAAAAGCCGCGCAAAAAGTGAATCACATGGACCGGCTCCATCCGGTACGCTACTTGCCCCGTCTCCAGATGCGACAAGAAGGACAACTCCCCGATCATGCGATTAATCCTTACCGTGTTATCCCGGATATACTTCAGGTACTGTTCATTGCGCTCCGGCTTAACCATGTCAAGCACAGCCTCGACATAACCAAGCATGCTGGACAGCGGCAAACGCAGATCATGCGTAATGTAGGCAAGCAGCTTCTTCCTCCCTTGCTCTGAGTGAAGTAAACGCTCATACGACATGCGGAGATCTTCGTGAGCTGCGGATAAGGCATGCGTACGCTCCATTACGATCTGCTCCAAATTGGCATTCATTTCAGTCAGCTTTGTATTAGCTTCGTACAGCTCATGTGCAATTCTCTCTTCGTTCGTTGCTGCCCTCGTATATCTTGAAGAAAGCAGAATCATCTGTGCGATCGTAAATACCAACAGACCAAGCGGAGATGTATTTCCGATCAACGACCATCCATTATAATATAAAAAATCGTTGATGACCGTTACTAACGTAAACACCGACACCAGCAGGAAGATTAGCGCCCCCTCCATACGCTGCACGGCCTCATGAACCAGCCCAACCATCAGATAAACCATATGTAGAACAACCATCACACCGATCATCAGCAATAATTTTGTATATATAAGTGCAGGGGTTACTACAATAAGGACACAGAATGCGCCGGTTGCGATCCGGCTGCCAAGACGAAACCATCGCGACACATAATCCGGAAAAATGCTATCAAAATACATTGTGATGATATAACCACTGATGCAAAGAATCAGATACTCGATCTTGAACTCCAATTCCCAAGGAAAGTGAGGAAACAATTGCGTAATCATGAGCTCGCCGCCCAGCAAGGAGCGGATACCGAACAACACGGTGAACAGACCAAAATATAACGGAGCCCTATCCTTGCGCCGCAGCACGAACAACAGCAGATTATACACACCAATTACCAGCAGGCTTGCAGTGATGAACATCTCTGCGGCAACTCTCAGATTTGCCCTGACCGTTAACACTTCACTGCCACCCAGTTCTATATACTTGGTGATACCGCCTCGCTTATGAACGAAGTTAGCTACTTGCATAACCAGCTCTACCGTGTCATTTTCAGGCTGGAAGAACACCAGCTTCGTTGCCAGATGCGGGGTCGCGCTGCTCTTGTCCTGACCAACCGTACCCACTTGTGCCAGCAACTCGCCATTAACCCATAATTTGTACGCATGAAAGATGGTTGGCAGCCGCAGAGCAAGCCGCGCATTCCTATCCTGCTCACTTAGCTTAATGATCACCCGAAAGGTTGCATAACCTGTACCGCTCAGTTGCTGCCCATCTAACCGATAGCCTAGCCAGGAGCTTGGGATGCTGATCCAGCGGACATTATTTCCGTCCCTTTCCGAACGAATCCGGATGTCCTCAGGCGACAATAGCTCTTGCCAGTAGAACGCCCACTCCCCAGTTAACTTTTGCGGATTCACACTGATATCAACCTGCGTTAAATCCAGAATACCTTCTTCACTTTTGAACTTATGAGTGTCCGGTGCAAAGATGACGACATAGCTTGCAACCAAGCCAACAACAATGACAGCAGCTATATGAAGCCAGATCGTACGAGAACCGAATCGGAGAATCCCCCTCATGATGAACCCAACCCCAATCTACAAGAGCGCAATAAATAAGTTGATCATCCAAATAATATCATCATTATAAGAGAATGTACCCTGCAATTTTCTAGGAGCCGTTGAGAACAAACATCACGATACAGATCACAGCGGTAGATTCAGTTTCCCCCCACAATGTGGCGTCTTACTTCGAAGATATTCTCCCTGATTTTGCGGGAGGCCCTGTAGCATCCACCACTTTCGTTCGACCCGGCAGGCCACCACAAACACAGGTAAATGAAACTCTCAACTACTATTCTGTTCAAAATAAATAAACCCCTGCTACAAAACCGTGCTTTCCTCAATTTCTCACCAAACTTTTTCTATCACGACTTAATTATTATCTGAATAATGTCTTGCTACAAACACAGGAAAAGGCTTAAAATCCGCAGATCCTACCTCCTCCCCTTCCAATCGCCCAAACCCCATGACCAGCGAGACATCTCAGCCTTCTCTCGCCTTTTTCTTCTCTACGTCAAATAGCTAACCATCTGCCGTCTGAGCAGGACAAAACACAGGTAAAGTGCCGGGTTTAGAAAGAAATTAATCAGAGGAAATGATCGATTAAAAAAGCCGAGAAAACACATGAGATAAGCTTAAAAGCTGGAGGAAAAGAGTCGGGAAAAATACGGATAATACAGGTGTGGTAAGGGATTCCAGAGGTTAGGTAAGTAAAAAAAGAGAGAAGAAAAAGGTATGAGAAGATAGGATTCGGGTGATGAGGCGGGGGTCGGCTGAGTAAAAAAAGATTAAAAAACCGAGCGAAATGCAGGAGGAAATCCTGAAAATCGGTCGGCTCTGCGGAATCGCATGGAATTGGGTTTACACCGTACTCCATTTAGCGATTTGATGGTCTTATCACGACTTCATTCGATTTTTACCACGAGTTTATTTGTAATAGCAGGGGTTTATTTGTTGGCTACAACTTCCTCACCAACAACGCCACATGTGTGAAGTGCTCAATGAGAACAACCCTTATACTGATGTGCCTAACAAATATAGCCTGACAACCGAAATTTCGCGGCTGCCAGGCTATTGTTTTGTTACTATGAGCTTGGTTTAAAACTCTACCCAATAATCTTAACCGCATTCTCCTTAATCTTTGTAACCATCTCTACAAGTCTTCTTTGCTTGGTGCCATCGAACAACTTGATGAAACTCTGTGGTTTGTCAAAAGGTGGTCTCGTGAGTTCAGATACATTGTCGATGTACCCATTCTGTACAATGTAATCAACAACCTTTTTCACGAATACGATTTGCACCTGACTGAGCGACTGATCGTTGATGAATTCAGAAAATGCTACAATTGCTGCTTCATATTCTAGTTTGGCAATTTTACGTACCAACAAGCCAAAAGGAGTATCCTGATATTCCCGTTGGTAGTCCTCTGTTGTGCCCAGCTCCCCTGTGAAGATCTTTTCTAGGTTCTCGTAGTCGAGGGCAGTTAGTGGGATATTGTTACGAAGCTTATGTATAGCAAGTGTGTCACGGTTTTTCTCAATGTACCGATTGACTTTTAGTTTATAATCCTCAAAATCATAGGCTTGGTACATGGCTTTGCCCTCATTGATTGTTAGAATTTCATCAGCCAGATTAGTGTAGATCGGACTTTTCCCATTTCCCTCTTCAATAAGAATTTTGACCAGACTACGTAGTTCCACACGAACCTTCTCAAAGTTCAAAAGATCAGAGCTCTGCCAGAACTCGTCCGTACCAACTGTATTAATCAGCTCCAGCTTTTCTTTAATCTGAGTAACTGTAATTCGCTGGGATAGGCCCACACAGATGTCCATAAGCTGCTTCTTACCTTTGTTGAATTGCGGTAATCCTTCAATTTGAGCAATCATCAACCCATACATCAAGTTGTCAAAACGCTTGGCAGACTCATCTGTATCATCCATATAGACAATAGCAGCAAGGTATTTGATCAGGTTATGTTTATCCGTATCCGATAGGCAGACAAATGCCTCCATATGCTTATACTTCTCTATGTATTGCAGTTGCATCTTCACCGACACCAACTCGGTATTAAGCACCTGAATCTGCTGTACTAACGTTTCTACTAGCTCTGTACGAATAGTTTGATAGGGCACGTCTATATAGGTAGACTGTTGCAGGTGATGAATCAACCGCACTCGTTTTGCAAAGATCGCTTCGGATAGGCTGAGGGTTTCATTACCCTGCAAGCCCTCCTTATTTTGACGGAAAAACTCAAAGTTGCCGAGATAGTCAAAGATAACAAAACGCGTTTTATCCTCTCCGTCACCGAACAAATTCTTACTAAGTCTAGTCCCACGGCCTATCATCTGCCAGAATTTTGTCTTAGAGCGAATCCGCTTGAAGAATACCAGATTTACAATCTCCGGCACATCAATGCCCGTGTCTAGCATATCCACTGAAACGGCGATATGAGCTTCTTTATGAGGAATCTTAAAGTCGTCAATAAGACTTTGAGCATAGTTGTCTTCAGAGACAATCCGCTTAGCAAAACTACCACGATACTGCGGATACAACTTATCAAAACGTTCGATGATATATTGAGCATGTTTTTTATTTTGAGCAAAGATTATCGTCTTCCCTAGCCTGTCACCACCTGCTACCTTAATCCCCTGGGTCATTAAATCTTCTAGTACTCGATCAACAGTAGCTTGGTTAAAGATAAAATGATTCACTGCCGGGGAGGGAATGAACTCGGGCATACCACCGTCTTCGTCCGTAAAATCCTCTTCATAACGTGCCTTATCCTTCTCCGAAAGGTCATCATAGGTTATACCCTGTTCCAGAAACTTCGTTGTGATCTCAATATTATGGTATGGCACCAATACCTGGTCAATCTCCACTGCAGTCTCGTAGGCATAGGCGTAAGTGGGTACGCCGTTCTCCATCTCAAAGAAGTCGTAGGTGTTGTGATCCACATCCGTCTTGGGAGTTGCAGTCAACCCCACTACGATGCCGTCAAAATATTCAAATATCGCCCGATATTTCTTGAAAATACTTCTATGTGCTTCATCCACCACAATCAGGTCAAAGTGGGCAGGTGTAAACAGCCGTTTGCCGTCATCACTCTTAGCCGTATCAATGGCGTTAAGCATGGTCGGATACGTTGAAAATACAATACGAGCAGTTTTGTCATCCTTATTACTTAATAGGTTACAAAGAGACATATCAGGCAGATAGTTCTTGAAATCGTCCTTCGCCTGTCTGACCAACGCCGTTCTATCCGCCAGGAACAAAGTGTTCGTTATATATCCGCCCCGGGATAACACATCAGTTAAACTGGAAGCCGTTCTCGTCTTTCCTGTGCCTGTCGCCATCACAAGCAATGCTCTTCTATGACCCGTTACAATATTTTCGCATACTGCGCGGATAGCTTCCTTCTGGTAATATCGATCCGTGATTTGATCGTCAATGAGTACACTGTCCAGGTCTTTGCGTTCACTGCGGCGGTTCATTAACTTCTCTAGGTCAGCCTTTGAGAAAATACCACTCACCTTACGTTGTGGTGAGGTTACGTCATCCCATAGATTAGTTTCAAAACCGTTGGTAGTGAACATCATAGGCCGTCTGCCTGTCATTTCCTCTAAGCAATCTGCATACAGCTTGGCCTGATGGGTACCGATCTTCGGGTCTTTGGAAGTACGTTTGGCTTCGATGATCGCCAGAGGCAGTCCATCTTTACCGTATAGAACATAATCGGCATATCCCTTTTCTCCATGATTAGGCATACCGTAAAGCTCCACTTCTTCTCGTACGTCATCACCAAATACCCAGCCGAGCAGCTTCAGATCCACATCAATATACTTCTTGCGTGTGATAAATTCCGAAATATCCTGAGGAGTGAACTGCCGTTCTTCCTGATGTTGATCTTTGTCAGCGGTAAACCGATCGCTCATGGCCGCTATCTTGGCACGCAGAGCCTCAATTTCAGAATCCTTTTGATAGATTAGGCTGTCTTTCTCTTTAATCTTTGCTTCGTCTAGGATCATCTGTTCAGTAGGGATATTCTCCTCATCAAAATAGCGTTCCGTATAGTTCGCACCATAGCAATAATCTATCCACTGCACGAATTCAAACAATGAAGAAAGGGATAAAACAGTATCACTGCGGCTGATCGATTTATCTGTATGTACCGCAAGGTTACCCAGCTTGATAATATAGGGCAGCTTGCCCCAGGTCTGGGTCTCCATCGCGAATTTGAAAGAAGGTTCATGAATTAATGACTGCAAATTGTCCTTATAAGGCATAGCGATGGTGTTGTCCGCAGCATATACCCATTTCACAGCAAGCTCAAAAGCTTTGCGACTGCCCACCGCCGCCATAGCGGGCGAGGTAGCTAGCACTCGCTCCGCTTCGATGCAGGCGGTGGCAAACAAAACATATTCCGTTTGTCCTTGTAAGAAATCAAAGTTAGCATTTGCAGACATAATTTTCACCTCACTGGTAAAATAATAGCTCGTTATTCAAAATACTCACTCATTAAGCTGTCAAACAGGTGTTGTGTTTCGTCGATTGCCTTTTTGACGAGGGATTTTTGTTCTTCAATTTTGGTGACGATATTGGCGAATTGGTTTTGGAGATTGAGTGGGGGTAAAGGAATCTCTAATGTCGCCAATTGCCCCATACTAACACGCGTTCTTGTTTGCCCATGAAATAAATTAGACCCTAAAGACAGAAAAGAAGGCAGATTAATAATTGCATTTATATATTCTGGTAGTGCTTTATTTATATTTGGACGACATAGGATACAATCAGCTTTATTAACTGCAATCTCAATATATTTAGGGATAATGCACGCCCTGACATTAGGCTCACCCATAGTTCCAATGACAACATCACCAGGAAAACATGTATGTTTCTTTAACACGTCTTCATAATGTTTCTGGCTAATGTATACTGCATCTTCATTTAAAAACTTATTAATCCCAATATTGTTTAATCGAATTACTCGAATACCGGTTTTTTCATAATGACTTGTTTTCAAGTTTGATCCAAAGGGACCATCTGAAAACTTAATAGAAAGATTTCTAAATGTTTCTTTCTCCCATCTCTTTTCATTGGTGATAGGATCACCGAACATATCGTGAAAAGTGGATTTGATAAGGTTGTCCTGCTCTGTAAGCTGCTGTTTACGCATGGCAAGCAGTTCTGAGGCGGTGTCTAACGTTTTGGCGATATGCTTCTGAGTCTCAAATGGCGGAAGATCAATCTCTGTTTCCTTAATAAATCTATCTAATTTCAAGTTAGATATACCAGTTGTCTTGTTTTGAAACTTCCTAGTACCACCTCTTTGATAAGAAGAAAACAAATTATAAAACAGATATTTTGAGAAGTTCACATGTTTATTTTTCAACCGTAATACTGAAGTGAAATTGTTAAATAAAAACTTATTATCTTCACCCTCAAACAAAACCACTCTACCAACCGGTTGAGCAGGACTACCACCAGATTTCTCAATTATAATATCGCCGCTATTCAAATATTTTTCTTTCGCCTTTTTGATATCTATTATCCTTGTAACGACACTTGAGTAATCAATAGTACCGTTATTAGTAAAATTTGTTGTACGGAGCACAGGAATTCCTTCACCTGTTTCATCGTCACTCCCCCATTCTCCAACTAACGGTTTTTCAATTATTTCAAATAACTTACTCACCTAGAAGCCCCCTCAATTCCTCCATCTTGGAAGAAATATTAAGACTCAATTCATCAAGGCGAGCCAAGATCACCACAGGCGCATCATATTCCACCTTTTCATAAATAACTTCTTTATATCTGTTGATCGATAGATCATAATCATTAGCTTCAATCGCAGCTTTGTCCACCAAGAAGCTTGGCTCCGTTGGCTTACGATCAGCTTCACCCTCAAGGTTATGGAATCGTGCAAGTAGATCAGGAATATCATTTGCTTCAATAGGGGAACGTTTATCATCCAAGGAATAGCCGTCGGTTTTCATATCGTAAAACCAAACCTTATCCGTGCCGCCTGCACCAGTCTTTGTGAACAGAAGTATGGCTGTACTCACACCTGCATACGGCTTAAATACACCACTGGGCATGGAGATTACCGCCTGAAGCTGATGATTCTCTACCAGCTCTTTGCGGAGGGATTTATGCGCCTTAGAAGAACCAAACAATACACCGTCCGGCACAATACAAGCGCAACGTCCACCTTTACGGAGAATCCGCAGGAAGAGGGCCACGAACAAAAGCTCTGTTTTTTTTGTATCGGTAACAGTCTTCAGATTATCATGTATACTCTCCGCATCCACCGTTCCTGTAAAGGGTGGGTTGGCAAGCACAATATCATAAGTGGAAGAAGTATTGTTTTGCTTGGAAACACTGTCCACATAGTCAATATTCGGTTGATCAATGGAATGGAGCATCAGATTCATGGCGGATAGGCGCAGCATAGTTCTGTCTGTATCGTAGCCACTGAACATCTCTCCGGCAAAATGCTCCCACTGTTCGCTCGTCATATCAGACTCATATTTTTCTCTGATATATTCAGCAGAAGACACAAGAAAGCCAGCTGTACCACAAGCCGGGTCGCAAATTTTATCATTTGGAGTTGGAGCAAGTAAGCGTACCATCATATCGCGGATATGTTTTGGTGTTCTAAATTGTCCGTTTTGTCCGGCGGAAGCCAGCTTGCCCAACATATATTCATAAAGGTCGCCCTGCATATCCAAGTCTTTAATATCATGTTCGTACAGCTCATCTAAGCCTGTAATCATCTTTTGCAATACCTGTGGGGTTGGGACTAGGAACATTGCATCCTGCATATAGCGAGAAAAGGCTGTCGTATTGGCTCCGTTCATTGCTTTTATAAATGGAAACACCTTAGTGCCGACAATATCATAAATCATGCGAGAATCCTTAGTTTTAAATTTGCTCCAACGCATGTCTTGTCCAGCTTCATCCTGTGAGAAGATCTTTGGCATCACTTCCCCACTTACTGCCTCGAAGCTCTCATTCTCCAGTTCCTTTTCATCCAAAGAACGTATAAACATTAGGTAAGTAAGCTGCTCTATAACGGTTAAGGGATTACTGATCCCTCCTGCCCATATATCTGACCATATTTTATCAATCTTGTTACGAACTTCTCCTGTTAGCATCTGTCTTGCTCCTGTCTATTACTTATATTATCTTTCATTAGATCGTTTAAAGTCATATTAGTAGTATCATTCCACAATTAATATGTAAATTCCTTTGTTCGATGCTACTTGCCTTATTATACACCCAGTAGTAATACAAATCTGACAACAAATATATGTGTTATATAAGCTATTCCTGTAATGAATAGCTTATATAGTATAAAAAATTTAAGTGCTCCCGTAGGGAAATATCTGTTTTTGTAACATTGCCCATGGATTTATAGGATAATATAAACGGTAACAATACTTTATTTCCCATAAGGAGAACATCATGTTAACCAAAAGCCTCCTCAAGTACTACATAGACTGCTTAAAGTATGAGAGCTATTATGCTGTTCAGCTCAACCCGGCGGATTTAACCCAAGCACAGATTGATCTAACGAACATAGAGAATGTCATCGAGCGGTATGAGAAACTAAGTAAGTATTTGAAAGAAGATTGTACGATTATGTTTGGCTACCCTCTCTTAAAAATTATTAAAAAGGGGAAAACTTCTTATCTTCCATTAATTCTATGGAATAGTTCAACTTTTCAGGCAGACCACAACTTTTTTAAAATCGATCAGTGTGGATTTCATCAGGAAGTATATAAGTCATTGGCTGATAAGCACTCTCTAGAAATCTTGACTTCTCTAAAAGAACAGTTCTCCTCAAATCCTGTTGAATTTTTGACCGATGATACAATGATCTCACAATTGCTGGACATCACGGATTTTGAGAAGAGGCAAATCTTTCCGACCTACACTATTATCCAAGCAAAGAATATTAGGTTGGCATCATGAACATCATCTGTTATTTCACAGTATGGCAGAATTCAGTTGATAAAAATAAAGAAAAACCCGAACCATCCGTGTCTGACCGCAGGAGGAATCAGGTTATTGAAAATTCAGAAGACTTTGGAATAACTACAATCCGCTTCATTTCTGCTAGCAGATCGGTTTCTTTTCAATCTCTCGTGGGCCTAATGTACCCTATTTCCTTCATAATGTTTGCTAGCTTTTCTTGATCAAATCCGTTATGAACCATATCTGAAACTATTTTTTCCTCAACATCATCAATATGAGTTAGAACCTGATATGCTTTGAATTTGAAAAAGAGCGTCAATTGGATATACGCAATGCTGACTATATTTTTATGGCTAATATTAAGATCAGTGATTTTTTGCTGTTTTTGCTAATTATATTTGGAGAGGTATCCAGAAAAAGCATAGGATTAAATTCACTCAACAGATCGTCCTTCAAAAGTGTCATAGCTATTAGCTCTCATTTCAAACTTATCCTTATTTCCCATTAGGATTCCTCTCCCTTCTACCTTTTAAAAGATAAGTCCTCCACCTTAATTCCTCAATACTTTTTCCTCTTTCAAAAAGTAGGTCGCCTAACGGAATCTTCCAAATTGAAAATTCTCATGCTATAATCGCAGAAGCAATAGAAGGCTTGCGAGGGCGGTCGGCTAATCTCCCGGAAGGGAGGTGAGGCCAATGGAGGTTTATCAAGCGTTGTCACTGATGTTCATGTTCGGCATATTCATTATTGCTCTGCTGAACTACCTCAAAAAGAAATAGACCGCCCTAGTCGAAGGAGACGGTCTATTTCTGCCTAAACCTATTCCAAGCCTCCGCCCTTAAAAGCGGCTGTTGCAAACGGAGAGTCGTGTTAGTCGCACGGCTCTCTTTGCATTGTACGTCTTTTGTACCATTACTATACCACAAGTGGATTTAATAAATAAACATATATACATTGAATATGTATTGATTATATATTCGTCATCCTGAAGTTTCTTGCCTGATCATACCTCGAATACCCTACCTCTTCTTTAAAATTTAATGTTCTGTGCCCGAGGAAAAGATGAATATCTTATCGTGAAAAAACGTCACCGGCACCTTGTCACACTCTAACCAGTAGCCTTTTGCCTCCATATCCAAGTTTATGGAATGAACACTATTTTGTACGGGGCGAAGGCAATAGATCTGTTACAAGGCCTGTACTGCTTAAGTTGCATAATATTGCTCACCTTCCCTACTCTTACTCTCCTACTATTCTACCACTGTCAGCCGTGATAATTTCTAGGGAATATCGTTATATAGAAGATCAGGTTTCATCAGACTTATCCCCTATTCGTGACATAATACTTCAATAAATTATTCGGAGGTAACTATGAAATCAGAAGAATGGAATTATAAGGTTACGATAGTGTTGAGCGGAGCTTATCAAGATATAAGAGATCCGGAGTTCTTTTTCTCCAATACAGAAAAAGAGAAAATGCTAGCTTTTATCGACATCTTAATTGAACAAGGTGAAGAGATCTCCATTATAAAAGAAACTCCAGATGTGAATACGGATACCGAGAGAAGTACCACGTACACTAATCCTTTTAGAAAATAGTATGTTTTAATCCCCCTATTTAACCCTTCATGTAGAAATCGCATTCAAAGCCGGCTGCCGCTGAAGGCAGCCGGGTACCCATCAATTATCCAGATCATACTCTATCATTCCCTATACCTGAGCCCCTTACCTGTGATTCTGGCAGTTCATTCAGAATAACGGCCTGCGCTATATCCGTTTCCATGATCTGCGCCATACTTCAGCCATGCCGCTTATTAATCACGGGGTCTATGCTAAAATCATCTCGGAGCGTCTAGATCGCGGTAACATCACCCAACCATGAACATTTACGGCCATGTGCTCTAATCCGCTGACCAAGCTGCTGATAAGTTGGACTCACTGTTTTCAAAAAAGGCAAAAGCGCAAAAATAAAGACGCTCTAGGGAGCGATTCCCGAGCGTCTTCTTGTTTTCTGTTATGTCGAAATATATTTATTTATTGGTGATTATCCAGCCTTTTCACATCAGATTCACATCAACAAGCAAACTCACCCGCTGTAACAATGACTTTCAGCAGCCTGTGTTACTGAAAAAACTTTGATACATAAGGGTTAATGAACCTGTATCATTCTAACACCAACAAAGCCACCGCTTCCACATGCACCGTCCACGGAAACATATCCACCGGAGTCACCTCCACCGTTCTGTACCCGCCATCCTCCAGCACCCGCAGATCCCTAGCCAGTGTCGAAGGATTACAAGATACATACACCACGCGCTCCGGCTTCATCGCCAGAATCGTTTCTAATAACCGCGGGTCGCAGCCCTTGCGAGGCGGGTCTACTACGATTACATCTGCCGTGATCCCCTGCTCTTTCCAGTTCGGGATTACATCTTCAGATGCTCCTACCTCGAACACCACGTTACCCATGCCATTCAACAGCGCATTTGCGCGTGCATCTTCGATGGCTTCTGGCACGATCTCCACCCCGTAGACCTGCTTGGCATGCTGCCCCAGGAATAGAGATATTGTACCAATCCCACAGTAAGCATCGATCACCGTCTCATTACCCGTAAGGCGCGCATACTCTACGGTTTTGCCATAAAGCACCTCTGTTTGGGGAGGATTCACTTGGTAAAAAGAACGGGCGGAAATAGCGAATTTCACGTCGCCTATATAGTCATAGATTACATCGTTACCCCAAAGGGTACGTGTGATATCTCCAAAGATTACGTTCGTCTGCCCAGTATTCACGTTCTGGCAGATGCTTGTTACAGCCGGGAGTGCACGGCGAATTTCTGCGATCCATTCGTCAGTATGCGGGATACGATCACCGTTTGTGACGAGTACAATCATCATTTCACCAGTGCGAAAAGCGACCTTCACCACGACATGGCGCAGCAGTCCTTTGCCGGATTCTTCGTCGTAAGCTGAGATACCGAGCTTGCGGCCGATGGCTTTCACTTGGCGAAGAACGTCATCGTTACTCTCATGCTGAATAAGGCAGGTCTCCATATCTATGATCCGGTGACTGTTCCGGGCATAGAATCCGCCGACTAAGCCGCCTTCGCTGTCGCCGATGGGCACTTGGGCCTTGTTGCGGTATCGCCAAGGCTCAGTCATACCGAGAGTTGGCCGGACAAGAATGCCCGTCTGAGCCACCTGTTCTGCTGAAGCATGAGCAGCTCCAGCGTGCAGTAGAGTTTCCGCTACGTTCACCGTCGCCACAGCGTTCTCCGTATTGCCGTTAGCCTCTTGCAGAGTACCAACTAGCGTTTCGGCCACGGTCAGCTTGCCGATCCGCTGCAGGTTGTCCACCACCAGCTGGCGTTTCCACGCCAGCTGGGCGGAATATTCCATATGCTGCAGCTGGCAGCCGCCGCACTGGTCATAGATCTCGCAGGGCGGCGCGATGCGGTCGCCACTTGCTTCTACGATTTGCAGCAGCTTGGCGTAGCCATACTGCTTCTTCGTCTTGAGCACCTTGGCCCGGACCTTTTCACCAGGCAGGGCTCCATGCACAAAAAGAGTATAGCCTTCAACGCGGCCTACCCCTTCGCCTTCGTGAGTCATGCCAATGATATCGAGCATAACCTCATCATTCTTATTTACAGGCAGTCCGGCTACAGGCGCCGTGCTCTCCCGGCGGCTGGTGCTGCGGCTACTGCGGTGTTTACTCATTATTTAAAGTTCACTTCTTTCATTATCTTCATTAGTAATGGCACTTAATTATTCTGGGCAAAAACCTGCAAATGATGCGGAAGAACCTGGAAGTAACCCGGCAGGGTGCCGCCTAACTCACCGTCCAGGTTCAACTGAACTGGGCCTGGGGAAGTCACTTCCATCGCATCGGTACGGAAATAGATTATCTTTTTATCCTTTAAATGCTTGCCACTCAGGGCCAGCCTAACTAAACGAATGAATTCAGGAAGAGTACATTTCTTGAGCGCAATAACGTCGAATAAGCCATCGTCGATACGAGCATCCGGAGCAAGCTTCTCAAATCCGCCTACGGAATTCGTATTGGCGATCAGAAACAGCATGAACTCGCCAGATATCATCTCCTGCCCATTGGCACGGATCACTAGCTCCTGAGGAGATAAGCTGGCCATTTTCTCGATGCCTTTTAAATAATAGGCGAGCTGGCCCATCATTGTCTTCAGTCTGCTGGGCACTTCGTAGGTTAGCTCAGTCAGACTGCCACCACCAGCTATATTAATGAAGTAACGATCGTTGGCTTTGCCGAGGTCAATCATACGCATCTCATTGCGGAGAATCAGATCACAGGAATCCTCCCAGTTCTTTGGAATACCCATGGCCCGCGCGAAATCATTGGTTGTGCCGAGCGGCAATACGCCAAGCGGGGGAAGATTCGGCTTCTCCGCCATACCATTAATAACTTCATTTAATGTGCCATCGCCACCAGCAGCTATGATCATATCATAACCACGTTCTACCGCATCTGCAGCCGCTGCTGTGGCATCGCCCTCACCAGTTGTTGCGT
>LIDZ01004785.1_pt1 | contig 22826 bp, 24 predicted proteins | sample 644651 | NCBI WGS metagenome assembly LIDZ01 (sample SAMN03856242, study PRJNA289617) | food metagenome | isolation source: wine grapes on drying loft during traditional withering process | host: Vitis vinifera cv. Corvina | place: Italy: Gargagnago di S. Ambrogio di Valpolicella | collected 2014-01 | reverse complement strand
ACCAGAAAAGCCACATCCAGCCCGGCCTGCGCCAGTCGGGCACCAAAATATCCGCCGGTTGCACCCGCACCGACCACCAGAATACGCATCCTTCTCCCTCCGTTATTGTCAGCAGAAAGGCATAACCTGGCAGATTACCCAGCCCGATGCCAGCCGCGATCGACCAATACAAAAAGCCCGCTCGGGTTTCCCTGAGCGGGCTTCTCTAAATTTGGCTCCTCTGACTGGACTCGAACTTCATTTGTACCTCCTGTTATTATTGGGTTTGAAAAAGTTAACTTATTTTTTACCAGCATTTTTACCATCATTATTTAATCTGTATGGATAAAAAGTCAATTATATTCAATCGTTTATCTCAGTTTACGTCAGTAGACATCACAGTGAATTGCTACCCCATAAAATCAAACCTGTCAACTTTTGGAAACCGCTATCGTATAGTAACAGCCTGTTTATAAGAGGGATTGCAGATGGCAACAGCATCAAAAAAAGTTGAACTAACAAAATGGTTTAAGCCTGAAAATTATAATGTTTTAAAAGACATCACTGTTATGCAACTTTGCCAGGAGATCCGTAAACGAAAGGCAATGTTTGATGAACTGGAAGAAGCCCTTGCTAGCGATGAGCCTGAATGGTGTGTGAGCAAGGCTAATCCCGAAGAAAGGGATTTAATTCTCTCAGGGAAGCCCCTGTTAGCCTCTAAGCCAACAGACGACGATGGCAACGCTTTTGAAAGTGATCAGCATATCAGGCTCATGACTGCTGGTAAGCTTTATCAGTTGGAAGGGTACATCAAAGAGACCGGATTACTTGACTACGGAGAAAAAACGGTAACATTCCACACAGAAAAAAACAGGTACAGGTTGCAGCAACCTGTCCTGCGATACAAACAGATACGTGCTCAGCAACTGATTGAATCCCGGAATCTTACTGACGAGCAGAAGAAGAACTTGGTTCGAAAGGCAGTAAGTGTGATCAATCTTGAGATTGATATAAGTCTGTCAACAGATGATCAAATCATTGAATCAATGCGCTACCTGTTAAACCGCTGGCGTAAGCAAACTGGAATCAAACCCAAAACCAGCCAGCAGAGCTATGGTTTCGGTGAAGTGATGGTTCAAAAAATAGTCGATTTTCGAATCATTCCCATTTTAGACCTTCTTTATCATGCTAAATCAAATAACTACAAACTCAGCGACAAGGACCTGGAACAGCTTCTCTACCGTTGGGGCATGGAAGAGTGCCGTGATCAGGTGCAAATTAAAGAAACAGACAGGCCACTGGCTAAGAAAGCACTTACCAACGAATTTGATAATCTCTTCACTATGTTTTTGTATAAAAACAGGTACTTAATGGATATAAAGGTCAGCGAAGTATACAAGCTGAATGAGAAAAAAGAAATATAACATTAAAGTCAAGGGGTGAGAGAAATAATCTTATCCCCATAAACAACTGTCTCACAGATCTCCAGAAACATTCCGTCAATTTCATCAATTTTTTCAAATACCCCAATCTCCGATAATTCTCCTCGTCGAAACAAACAGGAGAAATCAACATGAATAAAAAATTAATACGAATGCACGAAGTCCTTAACAGGACAGGATTTTGTAGGGCATGGATTTATCGTCTGATTAAACAGAAACGGTTTCCTGAACCAATAAAGGTCGGTGAAAGAGCTATTGCCTTTATAGAAAGTGAAGTTGATAACTGGATAGATAATTTAGTTAACAGTGCAAGAACCTAAATTTAAAAAACAGAGGAATAAAATATGAATAATGATAAATATTATGAAATGCTCACGTTTACGGGCGCTGTAATTCAGGAAGCTCACAAGGGTATTACAGAAGCATTTTCATTGAAAATTGAAGATCAAAATGAAGTTATGGTACGATTTAACCAATTCATAAGTTCATTAGTAATAGAGCAAGTAATAAAGGAATATGGTCAAGCGGACGCAATTGATTTTTTTAATGAATTTGGTAAAGAAACTTCAGAAAGCCTTTCTAATCATATTGGAACTATGATTTCCAAAGGTGATGCTCTGGTTAGATTTAAATAAAACATAAGGATAATATAGTGAATAAAAAACTGGTTAAAGAAATGACTGAAGTTGTTGAAGAGTTTACCGTGGAGTTTTTAAAAGAAGTGCATGAGGAATTGGGTTATACAAAAGATGATGTGGCGAATAATGTTGGAGGAGCATATGACGCATTGCGTGAAGGTGCAGAACTGATTCTTACATTGGCGTATGGTGAAGAAGCAAAAGAAATTTTTAACAACGAAATGATTTAAATCGTAACCTATAAAATAAGGAAAGAAAAATATGAAAGAAGAACTATTTTTAGAAATGGCGAACGTATTTCAGAAGAAAATTACAGAAACGGTATTAGAGCTGGATAAGGCAGGTGTTATTTTAGTGGAAGAGGACATAGAGAGGTATGAGGTATTCTATCCGTATATTCATTTACAAGCTGCAAATAAGCTTAAAGAAATCTATGGAAGAAAAAGGGCAAAGCAGTTTCAAATACAGCTTGAAGAGTATGAAATAACAGTGCTTAACGTCAAAAAACAAGGGGCAACCAATGATCTACAATAGCAATTTTTTAATATTCGGAGTGGAAAGATCTATGAACATTCATAGAGTCAATTGAACGAGTGGTCGAAAGTGATTCGATAAAGGTTTCGTTTGTAAAAATAAACAACAGGAGTTATATCAATGGTTAATTTTAATATAAGAACTTTGTGTTTTAAAATAGAAGTCAACATTTTTGACGAATTCTATGAAGAAGAACTGAGAAAATCGGTTAAACGAGAAAAAAGCGTCTGATAAGATAGCTTTGCAGGGTTATTTAAATAAATATGCGATTAAACAGTCGCATGCTAATACGGTAGAAGTTAAGGTTAAAATAGTGTGGAATATGCCGTGGGTTGGGTCATAGCCCGGAAACGGGCTTTCTTATTAACATATCTTCCAATACTGTAATTCTACAAATGATATATCAAGGTGGTTAAAATGGTCGATAATTTTCATATTCTCTACCAGTACAGAGAAATCCAGCAAGCCGCTCCAACAACTGATATCAAAATCCTTGAACAGATTTTGGTTAAGCTCGGTATGGTGGTGGAAGAACGGCGTGCTGATCACTACGCAGAGATCGGGGCCGAAGCGGCACGGCAGGTGAAAAGGAAGAAAATCCTTGGACAGATGGAAAGGGATGGGATCTTATTCAGAATAATCATTAAACATGTTGTCTTCTGAAAAAGAGTCCCAATCAATATCTTCATCGGGCGTAGAAAGTGAAGATTTATCATCTCCATTATCAATTTCCTTTTCTTTGTTGTTTGTAAATATAGTATTTTTATAAACGGTGACGAATACGTCCTCTACACCTTCACTGGCTGTTCTCAGGGATTTCTGAACATATTCTTTCCTTATAGGATTTAATGTTCTGTACTGGCCTTTTAAAAAGAGATTAGCGTTTATCATAGTATGCTTCCCTTCTTGGATGAGGATACTTTTATTGATAAGTTTCTTCCAGCATTTACATACGTTAGATTTACTCATTCCAAGCTCTTCTGCGAGAGCAGATTGAGATATGCTGGCTATCAGATTCCCATGCTGCATGAGTTTGCATAAACGGATCATTATTGTGTATTCAGCACCAGACATATTCTTACCGAGCTTTTCAAGATTATCGACAAAGGCATGAACATAGGCGATACCCGGCTGTATGTCAGAGCTACGTTCTGTTTTAACATTTACTGTTATTTTATCTTTTCGGTTTCTGTTATAGAAACTGTATATCTCCAGTTTTTGTTTATCAGTAAAGTTATTTCTGTTGATATAATCTTCCACTTCTTCACTTCTGGAGTTCATTATTGTATTGTAGTCAATGCTCATATATTTTCCTTTTATTATTATAGTGTCTTTTATATATAATGCAGAATGTGTTTTGTCAAAAATAAATGTGAAAAAAGTAAAAATAATACACTTTTGCGAAATTGCGTTCACTGCTTACCGGAGGATTTTAATTACCGAAAAGTTTCCACAGAAGAAACTTTGGTTTCCATACAGGAAATTTCGGTTTCCACAGAAGAAACTTAAATTTCCGTACAGGAAACTTTTATCGTGAAATCTTTATAAAATACAATAGGTTAAGATTGCTTAATACTATAATAGGTTTAATAACCTTAACGGGGAGTGTGCCGGTAAAATGGCACCGTTTGATTTTCCTGTATGGGCTGATAGTGATAGTGGTAACGTTTTTCATAGCTACATGCTCGCTTGCTCGCATTACGCAAAATTTAAAAACCTTGGATAAATGGCTGGTCTTGATTTCGCTAATGCGCTCAATCGCTAAAACCCACGCAAAAGTTCTGGCGAACGTTTCGCTGGTTCTCGCCCTTTTGATTTAAATAGTACAAACGTTTTTCTTCACAGGATGAAGTGATTTACTTCATTTTAAAGGTGAAAAACGAAGAAAATTCTTCACGCGATGAAGAAAATATTCTCTCTTTGAAAACCAGTGCTGATTAAGTAACAAGTGCGCTTACGCGCATAGCGATTGAGCGAACAGCGAAATCAAGACAGCTTCCTTTATCAAATGTTTTAATTTTAAAGCAGAATATGAGCAGGCGAATATACTGCACAGAAAATCTAATTACTAAATTTAACCCACTGGATAGTAACCATATCGAGCAAGCCCACGATATGGTATGTAAAACTATAAGGGGAAGTGAGTAGTTATGTCCCGGTCTGCTGATTGCCCCTCAAAGGGCAAAAAAGCATAGGCCAGGGACTATGAGTTTTTCTATAAAGAGAAGATTTTGATCGAAATGTTTGAACCAAATGACGCGACCTTAGTAGCGTATGGTTCTATAAGAAAAGATGAAACCCAATGACACGGCACAACAGCCGTGTTGGGTTACTTAAAACAAAAGAAAAACGTCATATTTTTTACTTTATAAAAACAATAAAGATCATCTTTCGCTTCGCTCTATATTAATAATGAAGAAGAAAAGTGCTTCCAGGCCAGTTATAGCTGAAAACAAAGTTCGCGATCTCGGGAGTTAAAGTCCGTGGTTTGGGGACTTTAATCAATAATCATTCTCATTTATAAAGGTAAAGTTCATTTTCATTCAAACTTTTGATACTTCAAATGCCAATGGGTGAAACTTTAAATATTATTTTTTTAAAATAAATGCACTTCATTTTTGCTGGCCGTATCCTTCTGTTTCGGCCATTCACAGACAAATCTCTACTAAATCTTGCTCAAATCACCACTTAATTGATCTGTAAAACCGATCGAAATATTTGTATTGATAGATAATAACGATAGATAAGGCGTTATTGATCGGTGATCAATTGATATTGCAGATCGATATATCGTTATTGATAGGATATGACTATCGTTTGTTTTGAGTTTGATCGATAAAAACGATATGACAGTACATCTCTTCAGATCAATTATATCAATTACTTAGAGTGTGACTGGTGAAGAGGTAAACATGTCGGAATGCCCGTTTTGTGGTACTGGAGTACAGGAGCATGTGTCAGTGTGCAGGGGTTGTGGCGCGGAAAGAGTAAAAGGCTACGTCAGTCAGCAAACAATGAAGTTTTTAGTCGTAGTGGGAACGATACTTGGTATCCCCACAGCATTCTTCGTTGCTTTTGCTACACATTCGACACCGCTTATGGTTGTTGTCTTGCTGGCAATGATGCTCGGCCCCGTTCTGTTCCTGAAATTAAAAAATAAAGACAAGATTTCCTGGATTAGACCCACAGCTCGTTAATTTTGACAGCATCAGGGAAAACCTAATGACTCACTATTCCAAAACGGCAATATCTGGATAGTGAGTTTTTTATAACAAAAAAGGCTTACCAACATGAAAAAAGCAATCGCAGCGTTTTCCATTCCCGCTATCCTGGCTTTGACAGGATGCCAGCAGTTAAACGAAGCAACCGGGAAAGTAGGTGAGAAGATCAACTCTTCGTTATCTTCTCTGAGCGGGGCTTTAAGCCCATCAAACAGCAAGAGCACAACTCTGGCCTCAGATAATCTTCCGGTGAAAACCGTTAACGGTCTGAGCGCTATTTGTCGTGATTACGAAGCCAACGCTATGGCAGGAAAAAAGAACTGGATTGGTAAGAAGATCAACATCAGCAACGCGACTGTTCTGGAAGCACAGGAAGCCTACGATAACATGAAATATCTTGGTGCAAAGAGTGATCATAAAACCTATGCAATTATCTTCCAGACGGCTGATACAAACTATTGCGGCGGAGCTGTTCAGTTGACTTACTACGCTGGTCAAGATGATGACATTATGAAATACAAGAAAGGGCAAAGGGTTAGTATTACTGGTGTGGTTTATGATATTGGCGACAGGACGTTTGGCACGCATAATAATGGTAACATGGCAGGGAAAGTAATTAAGATGCGTAATGGTGTTGTGCGTTAACCTATGATCACTCTATACAAATGCCTTCATTGGGAAGGCTTTTATATGGGGTATTAACTATCTTTCTGACATTTTATTGATTAGCGTTAGTAGAGGTATGTAAAATAATATGGAGACAATAAAAATGCCAGTTGGATAACATATGCACTTAATGATATTTTCGATACTAGCTGAAAACTAGCATAAAAAACAATTGAAAGGATCGATAAAACAAAAACAATCACCTGAAATAATTGGAAGTTCCCACTTCTCTTTTTTGATTCACTAATAAATAATGTTTTTCCGAGTAATTGGCAATACATAATTGATGTCGCAAGAGAATAGTCAGATAATTTCAACATTTCACTAATATTGTTTTGCATGAATTTTATGACAAAAAGCACTAAAAAAGGCAATAGTACAAATAATGCATCTGTAATGGCATTTGAATAAATAGACTTATTCATTTGATAAATCCATTACAGCTTGTTCAACATTTTCCTGATGAATTACTTTTAAAACTTTGATAATTTCATCCTTAAAAATGATCATACCGTTAGTACTTTTAACAATTCTTTTTGTCAAAATATCGACGAGTAAAGCATCACCCGGCCAAAATTGTACATGATGGTTCCTCCACTTACTGAGCCATGCATCGTCTAGAATTTTAGCACTGACAGGTTTTGATTTCCTCTTCACGCTAAGGAAATCCCACTGAGCATTTCCAACATAGTCCGGGCGTCTTATTATTAATAAATCTTTAGAAGGAAACTCAATGATCTTATCATCAAATAATTCGTCTGCACTCTTTGGAAATAGAAAGGATTTACTTACTGAACAAAATTTATCGTTTATCCCAAATTCAGTACTATCAGTTGTCGCGAGTTTCTGTGTCCCTTCATAGATAAGTTTCAAACTTTTTGCTATTTCATAATTATTGGCATCACATTCACAGATAGTATCATCGTTAGCAGGGATATTTTGATAAACATTCGCTGCAAAATTTTTGATATCCTCTTGAGAATTTATTTGCCCAACAGTTGATATGGATTGTTCCAAGCCTTTAAAAATACCATCCCAGATGCGGAATATATTAAGATACTTTGTTTTGTCTGTTATCTTGTGGGTAATATCAGCAATAAGAGAACCTTCTCTTGTTTGCTCTAAACCCGACTCAATGGTTAATTCCTCATCAAATCCTTTGATGAATGTCCCATATAATCCGTTAAATCCCCTGACATAGAGGCCATGGCTTCGAACACCCTTTCTGGATTTTCCATGAGTGTTTTATCGAAGTTTATCTTGATTGAATATTTGGATGTCATAAATGAGCCTCAACCTAAAATTACGAAATATTGCTTAACATCTATTTTAAGAGGTGATATTTTTATATTTCTAAGCATAATTTTTAAGAAGTAAACTCCCCGGCTAATAACTCAGCCTGCTTCATAATAGTTTCCGTAGCCAGCAATGACATATCAGGCGGATAACCATATTTTTTGAGCAGACGTTTTACCACCACGCGAATTTTCGCTCTTGCCGCCTCTTTGACTGTCCAGTCAAGACTGACATTGTTACGGATAGCCTCCGTCAGAACGACTGCCAGTTCTCGTAGTTTTTCCTTTTGCATCAGCTCGCGAGCGCTATCGTTATCCGCAACAGCAGAATAGAAGGCGTATTCATAAGTGCTAAGGTTCAGTTGACTTGCAAGGCTGTCTGATTCCTGAATGGTTTTAGCAAGCTTGATCAGTTCATCAATCACCTCCGCAGCCGTCAGTACCTTGTTCTGATAGCCGTTGATCGCAGAGGTCAACATATCAATCAGTTTTTTACCCTGAGTGATACTTTGGTTCGAGCGAACCTTAATCTCATCAGAAAGCAGCTTTTTAAGTGTTTCCAGAGCAATATTTCTATGCTGATAATCTTTCATTTCCTGGAGGAATTCATCAGAGAGCACAGAGATATCCGGCTTCTGTATTCCCGCTGCGTCAAAGATATCAACGACTTTATCCGTGACCAGTGCCTGATCGATAGTCTGTTTTACCCGCACTTCAAGATTGTCATTATGTTCGTCTTCTGAGCCGTCTGGGTTTTCAGTAAATTTATTCAGGCGGGCCTTCACTGCCTGAAAGAATGCGACTTCGGGAGCTGCTTCCATTGCTTTATCATGTGGCGTCGCCAGCGCAAATGCCTGGGACATGGCAGCAACAGCCGCAAGGAAACGCATTTTCCCTTTGCCGTTATCCAGCCCTAAAATGTGGTTTTCTGATTCAAGGATGATCGTCAGTCGCTGTGAAGTCGTTGCCGTAAAGTAGGCTTTGTAATCGTAGCCATGCATCATGCCTTCCAGGATTTCCAGCTTTTCCTGCATGAGCGTAACGGCTTCTTCCTGAACTTCGGCTGGATCACCGCGTCCACCTGCGTCAGAGTAGAACGAGAGGGCTTCTTTTAGATCAGAGGCAATGCCCAGATAGTCAACCACCAGACCGCCGATTTTGTCCTTGTACACGCGGTTCACTCGGGCTATTGCCTGCATCAGATTATGGCCTTTCATGGGTTTATCAATATACAGGGTATGCATGCAGGGAGCGTCGAAGCCTGTCAACCACATATCACGTACAATCACCAGTTTTAGCTTATCGTCGTCGTCCTTCATGCGGTTAGCCAGAACCTGACGTTCTTTTTTGGTGGTGTGATGTTTAGCGATTTCTGGGCCATCCGCAGCAGAAGATGTCATAACGACTTTAATCACACCATCATTTAGATCATCGCTGTGCCATTCGGGTTTAAGTGTGACGATTTCTTTATACAATTCAGCGGCAATACGGCGGGACATGGTAACAATCATGCCCTTGCCATGATCTGCATTGGACTTTAAACGCTGTTCAAAGTGCTGAACCATATCCGCCGCAATAGCTTTAATACGTTTTGAACTGCCAATCAAACCTTCGATTCTGGCCCATTTAGAACGTTCTTTCTGGGTTAGCGTCAGTTCGTCCTCGTTAAACTCATCATCAAATTCTTCAATAAGCTGACGGCCTTCTTCACTGATCGCAATTTTCGCCAGACGGCTTTCATAGAAAATACGCACAGTGGCTCCATCTTCTACCGCCTGTGAGATGTCATAGATATCGACATAGTTACCGAAAACAGCGGGTGTATTAACGTCCCTTTTCTCTATGGGGGTTCCGGTAAATCCCAGATAGGTAGCGTGGGGTAAGGCATCACGCATATATTTGGCAAAGCCATAAACGGTCCGTTTACCTGTTACGTTGCCTTCGCTGTCTTTTACGTCAACTTCTTTGGCGCTGAAACCGTATTGTGAACGGTGTGCTTCATCAGCGATAACAACAACGTTGGTACGAGCTGACAGTAACTCATAGATATTGCTGCCATCATCAGGCTGGAATTTTTGAATAGTGGTAAATACCACGCCACCAGAGGCTACCCGCAAATATTCTTTGAGTTTGTCTCTGTTATCGGCCTGTTTGGGTGTCTGACGCAGTAGCTGGGTAGCGGAAGAAAACGTACCAAATAGCTGATCATCCAGATCGTTACGGTCAGTAATCACTACCACTGTTGGATTATCCAGCGCCAGTACAATCTTCCCGGTATAAAACACCATCGAAAGCGATTTACCCGAACCCTGGGTATGCCAGACTACACCCGCTTTGCGATCTCCGGTTTTTTGCGCATTAACAAGATCTTTACTGTTACGTCCTTGCTGGCGCAGTGCCACTTCGGCAGAGGGGGAGTCCGCATTTACCGCCGATGCACGAATAGTGGAAAGTACTGCTGCATTGACCGCGTAGTACTGGTGATAAGCGGCCATTTTTTTAACGGTACGGATACTGATAATCCCTTTGCTGTCTTCATGTTTGCTGGCTTCAAACACGATAAAGTGGCGGATCATATCCAGCAGCGTTACAGGATTAAGCAACCCCTGTAATAAAACTTCGAGCATTGGTTGGGTATTAGTGGCTTGTGTTTTACCGTTAGCTGTTTTCCACGTCATATAACGACTGAAATCAGCAGAAACCGTTCCCGCTTTGGCTTCCAGGCCGTCAGATATCACATTAAAGGCATTGTAGGTAAACAGAGTGGGGATTTGGTTCTGATAGGTTTTAATCTGGTTATAAGCGCCTGATACCGTAGCATTTTCGTCAGCGGCATTTTTAAGTTCGATAACGACTAATGGCAGGCCGTTGATGAACAAAATAAGATCCGGTCGGCGGGTATGGCGGTTTTCCTGAATGGTTAGCTGATTGATTACTAAAAAATCGTTATTAGAAGGATCGTTAATATCTACCAGCCAGGCGAGTTCTCCCTGAGTATCCCCGTCTTTACTGACTTCGATATTGATACCTTCTGTCAACAGGCGATGAAAGGCCAGATTGTTTGCCATCAGGTCAGGTGTGCTGATCTGCATCACCTGTTTCAGGGCTTCCTGACACTTATGTTCACTAAGGTGTGGGTTCAGGCGTTGCAGGGCAGTACGCACTTTATCTTCAAGGATAACTTGCTGGTAGCTTCGTAAGGGATTGATACCACTAGGCTCTATATCAGGACCGTAAACATACTCATAGCCCAGCTCTTGCAAGTGTTCAATTGCCATTACTTCAATATCGGATTCGGTCATCTTTGCCATGCGTACTGTCCTTATTGCCGCTAAACCAGAGAGCGGGTTGCGCACCCGCTTAATTATTTTATGCTACTGACGCGATTGCTTTTTCTGCATACTGCACCCGTACTTCACCGCTCATCAGTTTGGTAAGTAGGGTGTCTCGAAGGTTTTCAATTATATTAATTTGTTTCGAATTAAATTTTAACTTATCAAATAAACTTGAAATGGATTGATGGAATATTTTCAACTCACTTTCCGAAGGGGAAAGAAATGTTATGTTAGAAAAATCCCCAGTATTCAAGTTTAATGTTGCAGTACCGCCACTTGCCAGATTATTTAATTCATCACCCATGCTTTTCATTAAAAGATACAAGAAATATTTATAATATTCCTTGTTAGGAATAATGGAATTAATTTGTTGGTTTGTTTGCATGCTTACATCAGTTATACAGACTAAACCAACAGTAGCGATACAGCTAACACATATACTTCCTGGTGGAATTGTTTTTTTTGATTGGCTATGCTCCCCTGCAAATGAAAGATTATCAGTTGATTTGAATACAAAAACCTTGCCATGCATGTCAGGGATTTTTAGAAAAGGAACATCATTACCAAAATACAAAGAATTCTTTTTTGAAGGTGTTTTACCACAAATTATACTTCCAAAAGAGGACAGTTTTTTTTCCGTCCAGTGTATCTGCGCGTCCTCAATAAACCACTGCCTAAACAGCGTTTCAGCCATAGATTCCAGCGTCTTATTTTGGCGATGAAGCAGGTCTATTTTGTTATCAAGAGAGGACAGCACAGATGCGATGGCTTTTTGCTCTATTACAGAAGGCACAAATAATTTTAAGTTTTCAAGCATGCTCTTAGTGAGAGCATTTCTAGTCCCACCAATTTCAGATAAGGATAACAATTCATCCTTAATTGAGATAAGGCTATATTTTAAGAATAAAGATTCCAGATGTTTGGGGTTGGCTCGGATAATGGCAACGTGTTGGTTTACTCTTGCTGGTAGCCATTCGTTGGGGGCACTACAACACCTTGCTACACTATCGCCTGTTATATTTAATAAAACATCTTGTGGTTCGACAATAACATTTCTTAATGCATGCGCTTGTTCTTCATCTATGAAAGCAAGTCCATTATTGGTAAAGCTGAAATCTAAAACATTTTGACTACGAATTAAAGAAACACCAGTTTCTTTATAAGCACCACTTCCGCCAGTAGGCGTAGAACCACTACCAATTTTGACTGTTATTTCTTTCAGGGGGAGTTTCCGCCACTCACTCATAACACCACCTTCGCCAGATTATCAGCGATAGCTTTATTCAGACGTGCTTCTTCTTCCAGTTGTGCTTCAAACTCAGCTTTAAGAACCGTAAAACGTTCTTTAAAGTCAAAATCGTCTTCTTCGTCAGCAAGGCCAACATAACGGCCCGGAGTCAGCACATAATTAAGTCGAGCGACTTCGTTGATATCGACAGATGCACAGAAACCAGCGACATCTTGATAGTCGCCACCTTTGTTACGCCAGTTATGGTAAGTATCTGCAATGGTCTTGATATCGTCGTCAGAAAGCATTTTTGTACGACGATTAATCAAATGACCGAGGTTACGGGCATCAATAAACAGAATTTCTTTACTGCGATCTCGATACTGGCTGCTATTTTCACGATCACGGCGCATAAACCATAACGCAGCAGGGATTTGGGTGTTCAGGAACAGTTTCGCAGGTAAGTTAACGATACAGTCAATCACATTGGCATCTTTAACAAGTGCTGCACGGATATCACCTTCACCAGAGCTTTTCGAAGTCAAAGCCCCTTTTGCCAACACAACACCTGCCTGACCTTTTGGCGACAGGTGATACAGGAAGTGTTGCATCCAGGCAAAGTTAGCGTTACCAGCAGGTGGAATACCATGTTGCCAACGAGCATCACCACGAAGTTGTTCGCCTGACCAGTCGGAAACGTTAAACGGTGGGTTAGCAATGATAAAATCAGACTTTAAATCTTTATGAGCGTCGTTAAGGAAAGAGCCTTCATTGTTCCACCGGAGGTGTTCTGAGTTAATGCCACGAATAGCCAGGTTCATTTTTGCCAGACGCCAGGTTGTCTGGTTGGATTCCTGCCCGTAAATCGAAATATCGTCGACATTACCCTGATGAGCTTCAACGAATTTCTCCGACTGAACGAACATACCTCCGGAACCACAGCAGGGGTCAAAGACACGGCCTTTATAAGGTTCCAGCATGTTAACCAGCAGGCTTACAATGGATTTTGGTGTATAGAACTGACCGCCTTGTTTACCTTCTGCCAGTGCGAACTCACCAAGGAAGTATTCGAACACATGGCCTAAAACGTCAGCAGAACGCGCTTTGGCATCACCTAATGCAATGTTTCCTATCATGTCAATGAGTTCACCAAGTACGGTGGCATCGAGGTTTTGCCGGGCATAGACTTTCGGCAACACACCTTTTAGCTGTGGGTTACCCGCTTCGATAAGCTCCATAGCATCATCAACCAGCATACCGATTTCGGGTAGCTTTGCCTTGGATGTTAGATAGCTCCATCGCGCCAGTTCAGGAACAAAGAACACGTTGTAAGCAGTGTATTCGTCTTTGTCTTCCGGCTCTGCACCTGCAAATTCACCTTCGCCTGCTTTCAGCAGTTCATAATGCGATTCAAAAGAATCTGAAATGTATTTAAGGAAAATCAGGCCGAGTACGACATGCTTGTATTCGGCGGCATCAATGTTCTTACGTAGCTTGTCAGCCGCTTTCCACAAGATAACCTCTAACGGTTCTTTTTTGATTTCTTTAGGTTTTCTAGCCATTACGGTCATTTTCCAGATAGGGATTATTGACTTATTTTGCCTTAAAGTTACTGGTGTTACGAGCTTATCAATTGATTTTTAGTCACTAAAATTTACTGTTTGAATAAAAATCACTCTTCTTTACGTTTGCTCGAACCGAAGCGAAGTTTTGGCAGCGTGAAACCTTTTGATTTGGCAGGATCTTTACTTTCCTTTGGTAAGGGTGGAAAGGTAACTGGTCGGCTTGTTTTGTCTGGCTCTTGTTTTTTCTCAGGCTCGTGTTTGTAGTTAGCTTCCAGAGAAATAGAAACTTTTGCTGGTTTACTTGTAGTCCCCATTGCCTCCCATTGCCTGCGGGTGATCTTCAATTTAGTAACAGGGTCAATCATAACCTCATCAAGCGGATCAGCAAGCGGATGCACAGTAGGTTTTGGTGCTGTGCTGCCAACAGGTTTTAGTGCTTCCAAATCAGGACGCTTAACCAACACACTCATAAAACTTTTAATAAAATTATATAGTTTATGTAGGTTGATTTTGCCTTTACGCCTTAACAGAGCTGGTTTTTCTGTTTTTGGCGCAATACCATAGTAAAGGGACATATCCTTTTGCTTCGCTTCAACGGGCTTAAAGCGGCGTTTCTTCTCTGGTACGACAAGTACAGATTGCTGTGCTGCTGGTTTAGGCTTAACCGTCTCGATACGGAAGCTATCAACGTTTACCGTTATCAAATGACCAACATCACTGTTAAACAATTGCCTGAAATCATTAGCAACCTGTTTTGCTTGTGTTGCCTGAACCTGTTCTGCGGCACGTAATGCTTTCGCTCTTTTAGTATGCCATGACTTACGGTTGATACGTGTCATTGCAGGGCGGTTAAGCTCAATGGCCTTAGCCAGTTGTTCATTAGCGATATCCTGTCTTCCTGTTTCCTGTGCTGCCTTCGCCAGAGTAATCGCCTCTTCACGTTGTGCAGTAAGGGAACGGTGATCCATGCTATTTGCAGAACCAGTACGTTCAAGCGCACGGTTAGACATTCTGGACCATGACGCACGCCATTCATCCATCAAATCATGCTCGTTCCAGCTTCTGTTCTTGTTGCCGAAACCTTGTGGTGTTATCTCACGTAAAGTAAGCATGACATGAGCATGGGGATTATGACCGTCAAGGTCATGGAAAGAGATATCAGCTATCATGCCTTTACTGACAAAATTACGTTTGCAGTAGTTTTTCACTAACGCGATTTTGGCATCGTTATCCAGTTCAACAGGAATAGCGATATCAAAATAACGTGAAAGTTGTGCATCTTTTCTTTTTTCGATTTGTTCTATTTCATTCCACAAAACAGCAGAGTTTTCCACAATATTAAAAGGTGTGTGTTCTGGCGCAAGAATACAGTGATGGAACAGGTCGGAACGATATGAATAATCGTACACGTCTCCTGTTCTGTCATCTTCTATTCTTGTTCTTGCGTTATATGCAGCAAGATAACAGGAAGATTTTCCTGCGGATCTTTTCAGCATATTAAACGATAAATGAAACATTGCCATACTACAAATATTACTCCTGTATTTTAATTGGTTTTAAAGGCGTTGACCTTTGCTGGTTTGAGTTTTTCGCCAGAAAAACACTGGTGTTGACTTTTAGGCCCCCGCCAGGCCCACACGTTGCGAAGCAATGTATAAGTGGGCATTGTATTTATTTTTTATTCAGCTAATCGCCGAATCAAATAGAACAATGGTGAAGGCTCACTCTGGTTTTAAGCGCCGAAAGAACAGGCGCGAAAGCTTAGGGGTAAAGGGATATAAGTAAATGACGGGATGTTTTTCTTGCTTGTATTAATAATATAACTCCAGATTTCCTACTTGTAAAATTTGCCAGATTAAAAATATGTGATAATTTTTTAATCAGCATCGAAAGAAGAGGTGCTTGTTTCTATTATTTAGATAAAAAATGGAGAGGAAAATGAATAAAATTATAAATGTTATTAACAATGAGAATGGAGATGGCGATCTTGAAACAAAATGGTTTCTGATTGATTACAGCGACACCAACGAAAGTATGAGCATCAGATTAAAAGAAAACACCGTTAACGAGGCTTTTAATGCTATCCGCAATCAGTATGAACCGCAACTGCTCGCAACCAACGAGCAAACCCGTTTCAGAACCCTTTCAGGACGATACGGTAATGCTGTCTCTTCACTTAAAAGAAGTATCATGCAGGAACTGGTGATTATTGTGGCAGGGCTTTTCCTGCATTATTTCAGCATTGACAGCACATATGGCACATCCAGAGAAATTATCAGGGAACTGTTTGGCCTTTCGGTGAAACGTGAGGTAATTTTATCTTCCTTTGCATCAAGCGGAAGGCTGGCAGACAGAAAAAGCAGATGGTTTAGTATGGAACAGCATGAGAAAAGAATTCTGTACGACTGCTTTAATGGTGTGATTATTGTTGGGCAGCAATATGAAACAATAAAAAGACGTCTGGATGTGCTGGTAGCATCCACTAAAAAATAAAAAAAAACAAAGAGATATATCCTTTTGCTTTACTGATGAATGGATGACTTACTGTGGAAAGCGATATGAAGATAAAGTCCTTCACGGTTACAGAAGCGGTAGATGAAAGCACAATGATATTGCCGGCCTCAGTACAGTTTTGTGGTGTCGGGTGACCGGATTTAATATTACAGGAGAAAATTGATGGAAAGAAAAAATTTACAGCAGCTACTTGCGTCAGCACAACAGGAACTGAACAGATTAAAAACAGCAGAGAAGGCATTAACCCGAAAAGGAAAAACGCACAGAAAAATTGTGTTAGGTGGTGAAGTGGCAAAATATCTTGGACTCGATATAGATCAGGATATTTTAGTGGGTTTTCTCATGACGTTTGCCAGGGCAGACAAAACAGATCTTGAAAGCTATATAAGTAACGGGGCCAGAGCCAGACAGCTTGAAAATTTGAAAAAAGAGCAGAAAAATAAAAATTACATAAAAAAACGCAACCCGGGAAAACATGGCGGTGAGGTTAGGAAAGAAAAAAGTAATCAGTCAGGCCAGTCAGAAACCGTAAAAGAAGATGACAGTAAGGGCACGCTGACACTTCAGTATAATAATTTTTCAAGTATGCTCGAACAGAGACTGGGCAGGAAGAAAAATAATAATGAATGAACAAATGATGAAAGAAAAAGAAGATGATGAAGCAGTGATTTCAACTGCAATAGAGCATATGGCTTTTTTCCTTTTCTCTATTCTATCTGACTGTTATCCGGAAATCGCCACTACTAAGTTCGAATATATCTTTAACGAAGAGTTTAAAACTGATGTTGTTACGTTTATTAAAAATTACAGGAAGAATGTTATAAAAGGGTTCAGCGTACCCGGCAAAGATCTGGCAAAGGTTTATGCAAATTAGCGCTTTTTTGAAAAACTCTCCAGAGCGCTTGATGAATGTAAAAAGGTTAATCCTGCAGGAAGAACAGTACATGGGAATAATAAAATTATTAATCCGTAAACGCTGCACAGCTGAAAACTAGTTTTCAGCTGTGAAGGGTTGAGCAAGCCCACCGGGTGCGGTAGTAATTAATTTGTTAACCTATTTTGACATTCGTTGAATAAACGGTAGTACAGGGTTGTGGTAATCGTTATTTTTCTTTCCCTGTTCAGCCATTTAGTTTTTTTTATATTTACTTAGTAATAACATCACATAAATGAATATGATTTTGATAATTAATATAAAAATCATTTTTCATTGAGAGTTTTTAAATCTGATACTCGTTTTAAAATATTTAGATAATCGGGGAATTTCTCAAGGAGCCACAAAAGAATTTTAGGGTTGTTTAATAATTTCGTGATGTGATTTTTTATAATAACAAGTTGCAAGACATTTTCTGCGTATTTTCCTTTAATATCATCGGTTTCAACTTGCATCGACACCATCTCTTTTTCTAGTCGTATTAAGTTTTCCTTTGATGCCAAATGCTTCCTTGTGGTTTGTTTTTTAATTAAATGTTTTTCTTCCGTTGTATGAAGTAGCGACAGAGCAAATTTCGCAGAGAAATTATCAAAGTTTATCATTATGTTTGCGACCTCTGCTTGCCTTAACGGCTTCATCTTTCTGATAACATCAAGTGTGCTGATTGGTGTGTTTTTATCAGACAGTAATGATGTGGTTTCAGGAGAAATCCCTTTCGTCATATTATATCTAGCTTTAATTGTATCAATACTAATTCCAAGCGCTGAGCTTAGCTTTTCAATAGGCACGTTCGAATTTATTGCTTTTTTTATCATTCGATGTTCTTCTATGACCGTTATTCTATTAACATGCTTGTTTGGTGTGTAAGAGTCATCTATTGAGGATATAATACAAAATGCTTTATTGATATTTAGATCTTTTAGTGCTTCGGTACGTAAATGTCCATCGATTACTTTCATTATTTTCCCATTGTCTACAGGATAAATAATTACTGGTTCAATCAAACCTATTTCTCTTATAGAAGAAAGTATTTGTTTGTATTTGAAGCTCTTTTTAATGTTTTCTGGTAAAGGTTTACCGTAAGCTAATTTATCAATGCTAATTTCGAAAAATTCATTATCAAAACATAATTTCAACATAATTTATTCCTCGTTTATTATTGTTCCATTTATTAATGATGATGGAAGCATGTTTAATGATTCGCTTTTAAGTAAGAGCATAAAGTCATTTTAAGATAGCAATTCTGATATAATTTTTTTTGTTATCATTAAACTCTCAATAACATATTCATTTTTTGTTATGAGAAGTTTGTGCTCATCAACGTTTTTTTGATAAAGCTCTAAAAGTTGGTCTGTGCTAATTTTTTTGTTTTCTTTATGGAATTGGTAGTTATGGCTTGTGGTTCCTTTATTTCCGTCGTCTCTTTGATCCAAAATGTTTCTTAACTTTGAAATGTTTTTTGACTTTATCATCCCTTTTTCATAAGCATCTATAAGTATATTTTGACTCTCTTCATTATTTGCCCTTGAAAATTCTACAGCTAAATATATAGGTATTTTGCCTGACTCTACCGCAGCGAGAAGATTTTGCTCACCTTTATTAAGAAGTAATAAAATACTATTCACCCAGTTTTCCGAACATCCGGTGTATAATGCTATTTGCTTTTCATTGATTCCTTCAGCATACATCTCTCTTATTCTTTCATAAAGTTCGGTTGCCCTTGGTTTTCTTCGTGCTATATTTTCTACGAGACTCATTATATAACCATCTTCTTGGTTAATATTTTTTATTATGGCAGGTACTTGTTTTTCATTCATTTTTATCAAAGCTTCTATGCGTCCCTGCCCACAAACAAGAGCATAGGAATATTTTTTATCTTGAATCACCCTTACAGTTATCGGCTTTCTTAATCCTGAACTATCAATACTATCTCGGATTTCATCATGAATGAATTTATTCCTTGATCTGGGATTAATTATCTTGATTGAATCAATCTCAATCAAGATAATTTTATTATTTTTTTCTTCTGTCATTCTGGATATACCTCATCTATGTTTACCCTTGATAATACGTTAAATAATTCAAATAAATTATCAAATCTATAATATTCAAGATGTGAGGGGTTATTCTCCTTTATGATGAGCGCGTCATTTAATATATCAATTCTTGGTAATATGTAGTAATCAACAGGACTGATGTTTCCTGAATTCATTCGAATAACGATTGTGATATCAGGTTCCAGATTTGATTGCAATCTGATTTTCCATCTAAATTTACCTGATTTCATGGTAATGCATCGGGAAATTATTAAATTTATTTTGATTTCATTGTTTATATTAATGGTGTTATTTTCATTATTTATAATGTCGCAATTATATTCCCTTATATCATCAATGAATTGATCCACTATACTTTTGAGCTTCTTCTTGATATATGAATTAATCTGAAGGTAAGAGTAATCATGCCCGGGCTGATACCCTATCAATGAGTAAGCTCTTAATAGGCTTCCGAATCTAGTTGAAAAAACAGAACTTGAAGGACCTATTTCGTCCTCATCAATAATGAAACCGCTTAGTTTCCCTTTCTCATTAAGTTTATTCTTTAAATAGGCTAGTAATTCCTCATCAGATAAACGCACGCTTCTGTTCTGGATGGTTTTTTTTACAAGATCAAATTTCCGTTTTGATATAATAGATTCGAATGCTGCATTGCACCTTATCCATTTATCTTGATCGTTAATGACATGCTTTTGTTTTAATTTAAACGAGGTTTTATTATAAACATTGTTTCCAATGTATTTTTCGTTGGTAAGAATTTGATGTATTTTACATCTGGTCCAGAGTGTATTGTTCTCTGCTGGTATGCATCTTTGGTTTAATTTTGTAGCAATAAGATATTCGGATTGGTTTTTTAAAATGAAATCGTCATATATTTCTCTGACTATTTTTACTTCGGATTTAGGACCAGGGACCAGAATAACCCTGTCTGTTTGGATACTTTTCCTTTGCCCGAAATATAACTTTCCTTTGTAATTTCCGCTTTCATCTATAAGCATTCTTCTAAGGCCATATCCACACATACCACCCTGATGAAATCCTTTTCTAACCAAATTTGCTTGACCAATAAACACTTTATCCGAAAGGTTTTTACTATATCCTGCCGCGCCATATCTAAGTATAGGTAATGCGAGCATAGCCATCTCAGGATATTCATCAGATAATGGTTCTGCACAGTAAATTACTCTTACGTTGTGTTCCTTTAACAAGAATGAATAATGACCAGCTTCATCTGGATCTTGGAACCTACCAAATCTACTAACATCATATACAAGTATTGCTGCAATATTAATTTTATGATTTATCACATCAAGCAATAGACTTTTCAGTCCGTTACGTCCAGCTAGTGTAACTCCACTTTTACCAGCGTCATCGTATGTATAGCCAATGAGCATATTATGTTTTGATGCATAATCGCTGATAAAATCAGCTTGATTTTCAATAGAATACTTCTGATGTTCGGTTGACATCCGCAAATATTGAGCAACTATAATTTTCTGATTTTCTTCAATATTTTTATTCATGTTTGGATTGGTTTCATTAGGCGATAATTTCTTAGTTAAAAGTTGATCATTTTTTGCACAAAATCAACTATTCTCTGAAAATTTTGAGTGCTTTGTTGTAGATATGATTGTTGGTTAGGTATGTGAAAGTTACATCTAGGGAGGTTTTTTAGGTTAATGCGTTGAATAAAAAGAGTTAATTTAAGGTCTTGATGCTTGTCTCTTTATAATTTCATAGAAAAATCATATAGCTCAATTGTATCTAATAATCTGAGTAATACTGGTGCATTACACCACGTTCAGCCTTATGCTGTGTCTGATAGATACGCATGGGCATTGTTTCGTTCATATTGTCTCATTTTAAGTTCGATACATTGACCATCCTTGGCTGTGCAATTTAAGTCCTCAGTACAAATTCAAACGGCCTGATCATCCGTTCCTGGTTGGCATCAAGAAAATCCGCCCACCATTGCAGCATAAGACGTCGTTGTTCAAGGTGTTTGGCCTTGTGGGTATAGGCAGCGCGAACGTTGTTCTTTTCCATGTGGCTCATTTGAAGTTCTACCACGTCTTCCGGCCAGATACCTGACTCGATTAAGGCACTACACGCCAGGGTACGAAAACCATGACCACACAAATCGGTTTTGGTGTCATAACCCATTTTACGCAGCGCCTTGTTGATGGTGTTCTCGCTCATGGGTTTCATGACGTCATAACAGCCAGTGAAAATAAAACCGCCATCACCGCTAACGTTGTGGGTGAGTGTTTTTATCTCTTCAAAAATTGTTAGTGCCTGACTGCACAGCGGGACATAATGCTTTCTGCGCATTTTGGCACCACGGGCAGAGTGCTTTACTCCTTCAATGGCTTCACGCTGTTCCGGGATAACCCATAAGGCATTTTTAAAATCGATCTCTGACCATCTGGCAAAGCGGAGTTCACTGGAACGTACAAACGTCAGCAGATTTAGCTGTATGGCTAATAATGTAAGCCTGCTGCGTCCCTGATAGCCCTCAATGCGTTCCAGTAAGGTTGGTATCTCTTCAAGCTCAACAGCAGGGCGGTGTTCCGTCTGTGGCTTCTGAATGGCACCTTCCAGGTCATAGGCGGGATTGAAACGGATCATCTTTTGCTGGACGGCATAACGCATGATGGCGGTGGTGTACTGTTTCACCCTTATAGCTATTTCGAGGTAACCGAGGGCCTCAATCTTCTTAATCGGAACCAGCAGATCGCCTGTATCCAGTTCACCAATATCTTTGTTACCGATATCTGGGAACAGATAGGTTTCCAGTCGAGTCCAGACCGAACGTTGATAATCTTCCGACCAGGTAGTTTTGGTGGCAAACCAGTTTTTAGCGACAGTTTTGAAAGCGCGGGTATTGTTACGCTTTTCCAGTGTGGTTTTGTTGTCAGCTTGTTTTTTTGCGCTGGGATCAATGCAGGATGCTAACAGTTTTTTGGCTTCATCACGGCGCTGTCTTGCATCAGCAAGAGAAACGGCGGGGTAGACGCCAATCGAAAACACCTTCTGTTTGCCTTCAAAGCGATAGCCTAACTGCCAGTATTTTGAGCCGTTAGGATGTACCAGCAGGTAGAGGCCGAACCCATCAGTGAGCTTGATAGCCTTTTCGGAAGGCTTAGCATTTTTTACTTTGGTATCAGTAAGTGGCATGACGGTTTCCTCCAAATGCTGGTAAAAGGAAAACCGAACCAGCTTTACCAGTATTTTTACCAGCAAAGGGGTGTAGCTTCGAGTGTTTTTTAATAGACGTGAGTAGACAAGCTTGAAGGGTTAACCAATTGATAGAAAGCAAAAAACCAGACGTCAGTAGACATCTGGTTTCTTTAATATGGCTCCTCTGACTGGACTCGAACCAGTGACATACGGATTAACAGTCCGCCGTTCTACCGAC
>LIDZ01014889.1_pt9 | contig 22849 bp, 20 predicted proteins | sample 644651 | NCBI WGS metagenome assembly LIDZ01 (sample SAMN03856242, study PRJNA289617) | food metagenome | isolation source: wine grapes on drying loft during traditional withering process | host: Vitis vinifera cv. Corvina | place: Italy: Gargagnago di S. Ambrogio di Valpolicella | collected 2014-01 | reverse complement strand
TAATTCAGGGGGGCAAAACTCATTAGGACGGCCACTTTCCCCTCGGTTGTCAGGAATGATGCAAGAAGAAACGGCTGCGCAGTCCGGAATGGACAACGCAGCCGCTTGCTGGATACTCTTTATTCATCACAAGATTGTCTATATGCGCTTGGTGAGATACCCATTAACCGTTTAAATGCTCTTCGAAAGGAGTGCGAGCTATTGTAGCCTACCCGAGCAGCAATTTCATCTACTGTATCTCCACTATTCTTTAGCAACAGTGCAGCCTGGTCCATTCTGATCTTGACCAAATGGTCGGAATAATTAACTCCGGTGACTTCCTTGAACAACTGAGAGATATATTTCTCCGGCCGTTCCACCTGTTCAGCCACACGATACAAAGTAAGTTCGGGGTCGGTGTACATTTCCAAGGTATATTGATACATCTGTTTGATGATTTGGATATGCGTGTCTTTCTTTTTATTGGTAATGAACCCGCATAATTCCTCCATAATGGTATGAAATTCAGCTTGAATCGTTTCCAGCGGTTCTGAGAACCCGATATCGATAATCCGCCGCTTCACACTTTCGAACAACGGGGCTTCCATAAACGTTTTTTGATCAAGCAGTTTGAGGAAGGTTCCCTTCATTTCGCCAACAAGCTGATGCTTCATCTCGATGGATAGGTCTCGCTGGTTGAGGTTCTGTGCAGTAATCGAGTCGATAATCCGCTTGGCTTCATCCAGTTCTCCAGCTCGAATCGTACTGATCAGCCGCTGCTCTGTATCCATAGGATAGTAATAGGTGTTATTCTCCACCTGTGTCTCATGATTCCACATAATGCCTTTTTTATTCATATAAACGGCATATTCCAGCGCTTGCTTGGCCTGCTCAAAGGAGTGGCTGACCTCAGTCACTGAAGTGAAGAGATCACCCAAACTCGCTTGGATCGTAATCCGGTATTCATTAAAGACGTATTGGGTCAACTTCTCCAGGGTTTCAGTAATCTTCTTTTCTTCATCCGCTTGGATCGCTTCCTCGTCTCTGAAGAAGAACAGGATAACAATCTTATCCGACCCCATATCCGTCATGGGAATGGGCCCTTCAATTTCAGATAAGGCCTGCTTCAGCAACAGCCGGGTTGCATTCAACTCATTGAGAATTTCGACGCTGTCCATTCCGGAGTACCCGTTAATCTGAATAATTCCGGTATAACCAACTCCCCGCTGCAAATGGATGTCCGCTTGCACAGCAGCAGAGATAATCTCATCCCGCGACTCGAATTCACCTGCAATCAGCCGTTTAAGAAAGGCATCTCTGATCAGAGGCAGTTGGCGGTTGAGTTCACTTTCCATAAACTTGTTCTTGGTAATCATATTGGCGATATTACCGCTTAAAAAGTCGAATTCGTTGCGCTCCACGGTTTCGTCCTTACCGAATTGCTCCTTCATGACCCCAATCATCCGATTGATCGGGACGCTGTTCCGGTACGCCAGCACAAGTCCGACCAGCAGCCCGATGAAAAGAGCCACCCCGGTGATCAGCCACGACATATTTTTGATTTTGTTGGCGTTCTCCATCAGGACCTGCCGCGGAATACCCGCCTGGTATACCCAGCCATTGGTACTGGAGCGGGTGGTTATGACCAGATCATCCTTATAAAATTGACTGACCTTGGTTCCGTCAAAGGCCGGATCGGTAGATAGCTTCTTAATGTCCGGTTCGCTATTCCCCTGCAAGACAATCGTATTTCCATCAGCATCACTGATATGCACCCAACCCCCATAACGTTCAGTTAGACCCGATAACAGGCTGGCAATAATCTTCTCGTCGATAATGACGACAACAACGGCCGGCGTGGAATCATAAAAGCTGTCCAGTGGGAGTGACTGCATGTAGGTAATAACTGAGGTTTGCACCCCTTTATTCACAAAGGAACTGAGCGGTTTAATTTCACTGCGGTGGCTCTTATGCAACACCTGCTTAGTCCATTCATCCACCGACATATCATTGTAATGGGAAGCTTCATAATAATGATCGGGTCTATAGGAAGAACCCGGTGTGAGGACCAGATTATAATTAGCCAGATAAATATAATAGTTCTGTAAGAAATCATTCGTCTGGCCAAAAGTCAGGACATTGCGCATCGTTCTCCAAATACCATACACATTTGTGACATTATCATTTTCGTTCATCAGCACGTTTAATTCCTGATTAATCGCGAGTTGTCTGGTGAAGCCCTCCACCTCAGCCATTCGTCGTTCCAATATTTCCTGGCTCTTTTGGAGCTGAGTCACACTATTCTCAATAGAAAGTGATTGTGTCACAGAGATCGAGGTGCGATAGGACATGAAACCACCAATGCTGGGAATGATTAAAATAATCACATAGGAGATTAGAAATCTGCGAAATACACTAGAATTCTTAAACACAGGTAGACCCTCCCCCATCCTTGATAGCGCTATCATAACATTAGATCGAAACATTTTGCCATGCACTAAAATCTTGAATCATTGCAAACGCTTATGACTGAACGGAATTTAATAAAAAACAGTGATAGATGCTGCATATCACTGTTTTTTATTAATAACTCCGATTCTGCCTGGTTTTCTTCAATGCTGATACTTTCTGGTTGAGCGTATCGGCAAGTAGCCATAGTCCGTTTGAAGACGCTCCATGGCATATAGAGGTTTGTATTCATTGCCTGGGAAATGATAATAATCCAAATTGTAGGAGTCTCCCAGAATGGAAACAAGTACCTCCGCTGCAGGGATATTGCTGTTTATATCCGGCCCTACCAGATTATAGTTCCTTACTCCCGGTTTCAACGGAGCCTCCAAGACTCTGATCATTCCCTCCACCACATCGCTTGCATACACATGTCCCAAGACAATAAATGGTACAGACATCCCGCTTTCCAACTCGACAACGGGTGGCAGCCAATCCTCATTAGCAACAGCACCGAGCCGCAAATTAACAAACTCGGTGTCCGTATGTTTGCGATGAAAATAATGGGTCAATTGCTCCACCAGCGCCTTGCTAAGACCATAGGCATCAGTTGCCAGACAAGGATGATCATCTTGTATCGGCAGCGCTAGCGGAATAAATGAATCATCCAAGCCACCTACGGCAGCAATCGAGCTGGCCGTCAAGAATCTTGTGCATCCGTGATCAAGCAAATACCTGTAAAGCCTTCTCGTCCCCAGTACATTGATGGCAAGCCCTTCTTCTTCTGTACAACCACCGGTAACGGCTGCCAGATGAATGACCACATCGATCTCATACGGGTCCAACCCCGACAAATCCTCTACAGAATCGAAAGAACCCTGCACAAAAGTAACATCTGCCACAAAGGTGCGCCGTGACAGACAAATGATATGATGTTCACCTGCCAGACGATTGACCAATTGTTTCCCAATAAATCCGCTTGCGCCCGTTATTAAAACATTCATTGTAGACCGACCTCCGCAAGATATAAATAAGACATGAAAAGCTGGCTAAAGGAACCTGGATTCTCTCCAGATTCCTCTGCTGCCAACCTTTTATTATTCTTGATTAATCTTTTTTCGTTAGATCAACCCATTGCTCGGTGCCTTCAGTTCCAAGTTTGTAAGCATGATCAGACGAAGCCTCTTCGATATCCTTAAAAGCCCAGTGTGAAGTTGGAACATCTGTCCATTGCGAGTCAGAGCGGCCGTTGAGTGGACCTCGGCTCAGAACTCTGTTCATCGCCACAACAGCTTCGGCTCGGGTCAGCTGATTGCCCGGACGGAAGGTACCGTCGGCATAGCCATTTAGGATGGCTGCTCCCTGAGCTTTAATTATAGCGGTTTGGGCCCAGTTGCCTGCAATGTCCGTGAAGCCGCGACCCATAGAAGAGGAATCCGGGCTGAGTGCAGCAACAAGACTGGCCATCTCCGCGCGGGTAAGCGGCTGGTTAGGCTTGAAGGTTCCATCCTTGTACCCGTTCATTAAGCCCATCTTTGCCACCTTGGTTATGGCTTCAGCTGCCCAGAAATTAGGCTCTACATCGCTGAATACGGCAACTGTTCCAGTGGCCTCCTTTGATGCAGTATTAGCTAGGACTGCTGCCATCTCTGCACGGGTAATCTTAGTATCCGGCTTAAATAATCCACCTGGATAACCTTTAATATAAGCCGAATGCTGTGCAACCTCTGGAGTGGGGGTAGCCACGGCTGTCGGTGCCGGAGTCGGAACAGCTGTCGGAGTTCCGCTTGGATTAGACGGTACAGTTGAACCGTTATCACTTGCAGCTATCGTGAACTTCAACTGATCCGCCAGCATCAGCTCGCCGGATACCTTTACAACCTTCAGGATATGCACACCATCGGATAATCCGGTGATGCTGTATAAGCTCTGTAGTATTTCACGGCTGCTACTGTTGGCATTTACCCTTTGTTTCAGTACGCCATCCACATAGATATCCATATCGCCTTGTGCCGGACCCTTAGGAGTAATCAAGCTGATTCCCGTGCCTTTAAAGGAATACTCCAAGTAGTCACCGTCAGTCAGCGTATAATGCACATCATTCTGATAATCGCCATTAAAGTTGAAGGTCAGATGAAGTGCGCCCAGTGGTTGGGCCGCGAGATATGTTTTATTCAGCGTAACCAAACTTCCCGCGAGAGTATAATCCGTACCTGGCACCAGCTGGTACGATCCGTTGCTGATCCCGGCAAACATTCCAGGCTGCTGCAGCAGCGTTACTTGGACATCCGCCTGGGCCGTAATCTTCTTGTCGAAGCTGGCCTCGACCGGATTGATCAAATCAGGAATTTCCACCTTCAGCATATCCAGAAGCATATAGTCTCCCGATTTCTTCACGGCTTTGAGTGTATGCATTCCTTCAGTCAGACCTGTTATGCTATACAGATTCTGTTGCGCCAAGCGGCCATTGTGGTATGCACTTACGGTTTCTTTGAATTGATCATCGATATAAATATCCATGTCACCCTGCGAAGTATCTATTTCCGAGAATACCTGAATTCCTGTTCCTCTAAAGTTGTAGGAGAAGGAGTCGCCATTCTTCTCTGTGAACTGCACATCATCCTTGTAATCGCCCATTCCCCGGCCGTTACTCCGTGACCATGAACCGTTGTACGTTATGGCCGAATCGTCATTGTTTATAGCAGTATAACGAACCGTTACGGAGTTGCTGATGTGGATATCAAGCGGTTGCGGATCACCTGTACTGAAGATGAAATACAGACGAGTCGTCCCCAGCGGCTGCTTGGCTAGATATTCCTTCTTAATCGTTACATTGCTACCGTCTACCGTGTAGTCTGCTACAGTTAGTGAGACTCCGTTATTCTCAATTCCGGACAGTATATTGCCATTTAAGGTCATTCCAACAGTGATATCCTGCTGTTGTGCTGTTGCCTTATCAAAGCTGCTCACGACCGGATCAATGGAACTGTTCTGCGTCGAAGAACTTCCCACTTGAATGGACAAGACCTGCGTACTTCCGCCATCAAAAAGGAAGGTCAAATCGGTCTGCCCGGACGGCTGATTAAAGAGATAGCCCTTCTTGATGACAACCGTATTGCCGACCACTGTATAATCGGTGTCTTTGATCAAGGGAGCCACACCGTTTCTGACTTCAACGAGCGAACCATTTCCCAGAACAAGCGATGTAACCAGATCCGCTTGATTGCCGATCATTTTATCAAAGGTGCCAGTGTCTGGAGTAATTAAATTGTCCGTTGTGACCTTAAAGGTATCGAGCAGCATATATTGGCCAGAATCTTTGACCACCTTTATCGTATGCTCCCCGGCAGGTAATCCCGAGATACTGTACACGGTTTGCTGTGCTTCTTTTGCACCAGCTGTATACGTACTTATGGTCTGCGGACTCGCAGCACCATCCAAGTAGACTAGCATGTCTCCTTGTGAAGAATCCTTTTCCGTCAACAGGTCAATGCCCGTGCCGTTAAAAGTGTATTCCACATCATCGCCGTCATTCTCGGTGTAATGTACATCTGCCTTATAATCGCCAGCACTTCTGCCAGTCGACTGATTCCAGGAACCAGTGTAGACAATGCCACTGTCGTTGTCGTTGATATACACCGAATGGGTAACGGAAGTATTGTTATCAGATGGATTGCCAGAAGAATCGCCACCCTCAGATCCCGGTTCTGTAACTTCCCCCGTAGAATCACCGATGGTCATGCTGAGATCCTGCATCCCCGGTATTTGCTCCTTGCCACCGTTGCGAAGCCATGAACCGGTATAATGAATACCTGTATCGTCATCATTGACGGCGGAGGTGCCGCTCTTGGCCGTAACTTTGAACATCCGCGAAGCATGCGGTTCAAGCACCTCTCCGCTAATACCGGTATCAAAGGTTCCTAGCTCGGAGTGGCTCCATAAGTCACGAACTGTAGCCGGACCTTCCAATCCGATATCACTCCATTTGACGTTAACAGCCGCGCTTCGGCTGCCCAGATTGAACAGGCCCACATTGTAAGTGCCGTCGCCATTATTGGCGTACCATACCTGTTGCTGTGTATCCATGGATACCGGATGGGCTGGATGCCCGGCCTGATTGACGGCAATAACTTCGTCATTGGTCAACAATTGCAGACCATAGCTGTCCAGATTGGTCAAATCGTTGCCTGTATAGAGCTGAGCCGAAGACATTGCCCAGAGCGTCATGGCCGTCTGGCGTTCGTCCTTGGTCAGACCATCCATGGAACCGTTCCCAACATTCAGAGAGTCAAAATCGTTCCAGCCTCCAGGGCCAGCGTCTCTCCACCAGAGTGCGGCATCAGGAAACAATCTGGCGATATTAGCCCATTGGGTCAGCCCAATGTTTTTATCGTAGGATTCCACGTCCCAATCTACACGCCAGCCGTTCGCATATTGCTTCCATAAGTCCACGTAATTGTGGTCTAGCGCCCAGGACAGCTCATACCAAATATGATGTTTGGACAATGCCGCAGACCATGCGGCTACGTCACCACGAGCATCAATTGAAGTATCGTTATGTCCCGACCCCGGGGTTACACTATCAAATTTGATGAAATCGATACCCCAGGAGGCAATCAGATCAGCGATCGAATTGACATATTCCTGTGCACCAGGTTTCGTGAAGTCGATTTTATAACCGATATCCCAATAATCAGACTGCCGTAAGGGCAGAGCTGCAATATCCTGCATGTGGTATTCCGTGCCATAAATCGGCAGGTTCTGCGCATAGGCATCTTTAGACATGCCGGGAATTAAGTAAATGCCAATCTTCTGTCCGTTGTTATGCACGTAATCGATAAGATTCTGAAAGCCACTTGGATATAGAGTTGTGCTCGGAATCGGTCTGGCATATTCGTCCATGCTTCCATTCCAACCCGCATCAATGTTGATGTATTCGTAGCCGTGGGATTGCAATTTTTCATGCATGGCATCAGACATAGCCTTGATCTTCTGCTCTGATATCCAATTTCCTTGTGGGCCATCATACACTTGCATACTATAACTGCTCCAACCCATATAAGGCTTCTGGGCGAGCCCATTGTCTGCCGCTTCCGCTACATTATGTTTTGTTCCCATAAACCCAAACTGAGCTGTAACTAGAACCAATAACAACAGACTCAAACCCATTTTTTTCCACATGCGCTTCAAATAATCCTGCCCCCTCTGGCTATTAGTATAAAGCGTTCCTATTCTCCAATTACTTATAGACAGATCAGATCGTACTCTCCCGTTCCCCTCTTGATCCTACTGCCCAGGCAGCTTGCTTTCGACTTGGTCATTCTGTCCCACTAAGCGATATCGACCGCGGCGATATGCCCGATGGACTTGAATAGCTGACTACTGTTTCGAGCTAGTGATGTGTGAGAGCGCTTTCTACACGAGATGATCTTAGTGGCTTTTCTCTCTCTTGAATAGGTACACTTGCGTAGTTTTACGTACAAATTACCTTATTTATAGGGTATAAACCCAGTGTGTACCCCGTATTCCGCCAGTTCCATAAATTTGAAAAAACGACGACTGTGCCCTCTTGAGAGACAACACAGCCGTCGTTTGGAACTGCTTATTTAGCGTTAACCTACTTCACTCGATACTCCTCAAAATAACGCGGCAAAATCGTTGTTGCCGCACCAGGCTGTTGCGGCAGTATATAAAATCCGTCCTTGACCGTAGCCGGTTCTTCAAAAATGTGGCGAATCCACGGAATATACTCCAGCATAATTGCCCCAGGCGTGGCTGCAACCAGATGCTGATGAATTTGTCCCATATCGCCAACATGCGGGCAGACTGGCAAGTCATATGCTGCGGCTAGACCGGCTACCTGCAGCCATTCCGTCACGCCTCCAACCCGTGTAACATCGACCTGAACATATTCAACGGCACCCTGCGCAATATAATCACGGAACGCATACTTGTTGTAGACATGTTCACCCAGCGCGATCGGTACGTTTAGTTCATCTGCGAGCTTGCGGTGATTCATGATATCGTCCGGATTAAGCGGTTCCTCCAGCCAGATCAGATCGAACTGCTCCAGCTTTTTCCCCCAAGTCATTGCCGTCGTGATATTCCACTGCTGATTCACATCAATCATCAAGCCAATATCACTGCCAATCGCTCGGCGCACAGCCTCCACCCGGGCGAAGTCCTCGCGCGGGTCCGGCTTGCCAACCTTCATCTTCACGGCGGTGAACCCTTGGTCAATAATGGCCTTCATATCCTCAATCAAACGCTCCTGGCTCCAATTCAGCCAGCCGCCGTTCGTATTATAAGCTTTTATTTTATCTGGCTTATGGCCACCCAAATACTGCCAAAGCGGCTTGCCAACCGACTTGGACATGATATCCCACAGCGCGATATCAACTGCCGCAAGCGCCATATGCGTCACACCCGCCCGTCCGATCCAATGCATCGGTCCGAAACGAAGCTCTTCCCAAATTTGCTTGACCATAAAAGGGTCCTTGCCGATCAATGCAGGAGCGTAATACCTGTCAATGGTCTCGGCTATCATCTCGTCGCCCTTGGCACAGGTTCCCGTATAACCGTAACCGGTAAAACCTTCATCCGTCTCTATGCGCACACCCGTTACCCCCCAATGTGTCGCAACGTTAATAGCATCCGTAATGGGTGGTGTAATTGGAACGTGCAGAATAAAACTGCTAGCCTTCGTAATTTTCATCTTCATTATCCTCATTTCGCAATTTATTATTGATTACTAAATGTTAATATCCGAGTGATGCTCCACCGTCTACCGGCAAGGCTACACCGGTCACAAATCTGGCCAATCCGCTGGCCATGAACAAGGCCGCATCCGCTACCTCTTCTGGTAAGGCGGGTCTTCCCAGGGGATGCATATCATTGAGCGCCGTGCGAGCACGCGCCGGATCATCCTGCTCTTGAATCCACTTCTCCAATAGCGGCGTGGATACGCCTGCTGGGCAGATGCAGTTGACCCTGACTCCATCCACCGCGTAATCGAGTGCGAGCGATTTGGTCAGCGCAATCATTGCACCCTTGGTCGCTGCGTATGCCGCATTCTGCTTCTGTCCAATCAGTCCATTCAGGGAAGCCATATTGACGATACTCCCCTTCGTTTGCCGCAGCAGTCCGATCGTATGCTTGGTCATTAAATAGACACTCTTCAAATTGATATTCATCAATCGTGTCCATTCCGGTTCTGATACCTCTTCCAACGGCTTGGGAAGAATGGTCGCCGCATTATTGACCAGAACATCCAGTCTGCCCTGCTGGTTCATAACATCTGTGACGAAGGCTTGCACCTCACTCTCGGACGAAACGTCCAACTGGAAAGAATACGCCGCTTGGGAACCCTGCGTGCTAATGATTTCTTGCGCTACTCGCTGCCCTGCCAACCCATCAATATCAGCTATTACAATGATTGCCCCTTCCTCAGCAAAACGTTTTGCCATAACTTCTCCTATACCAGAAGCTCCCCCGGTAATCATGCAGACTTTTCCTGCCAGCAACATGAATGTGAACACCTTCCTTTCTCGTGAAGCGCTTTCAATAGCGATTAATAATTTATAATATATCATACACGATTTATACTGTAAAGAAGACAAATAGGCTAATTCACATTAGCCCGCAGTCTACGATGTGCCTCTTGAAGATGAACGCGCATGGAAGCTACAGCTTGTTCAGTGTCCCCTGCCAGCAAGGCACGCACTATGGATTCATGCTCCATTCGCTCTGCTGCGAGGTCGATTTGGTAATGATACAGATTCAAATACCGATAAATTCGTTCAATTAAAGAAGTAACCATCTGCTGCAAAATAGAATTGCTAGTGTAGCTAAGAATCGTGCCATGCAGCCCTTCATTCATACTCAGCAAACGATTTTCTTCACCATTCCAGACAATACCCTCCTGCTCATGGTTGCCCAGTTCCAGCAAGATTTGCTCCAAGCGTTCCTTCGGGATCAATAAGGCAGCTTTCCGGATCGCCAATTCTTCAAGATGATTACGAATTTCAAAGATATCATCGATATCCTTCAGGTTCATCTCAGCCACGAACATTCCTTTAAAAGGAACATTTGTAACGAAACCTTCGGAGGCCAACCGGAATAATGCTTCCCGAATCGGGATATTGCTAACCCCAAGCTCTCTGGTCAGCTTGTCTATGTTGATCTTATCGCCTGCAGACATGATATGCGAAATAATCTGATCCTTAAGCAATTTATAAAGCTCGTCCGTCAGCACGTATCGGCTCAACTGATTTTTGGTCATCCAGATCCACCTTATTCGTCTATTTTACAGAATCATATCATACACGATATATGAAATGATAGCTACTTCCGATCTCTGATTTCACCCACTGCCGAATGGAAGCGCTCGCAGAGCGAAATTAATTGATCGATTTCCTCTCTGCCCACTTTCTCGATGATCTCAGTCAGAAAACCTGAGTAAATAGCCATCTTTGTGCTAAATACCATCTGGCCTTTCTCTGTCAAACAAATATATACGATTCGGCGATCTGTTGCACAAGCTATTCGATCTACATAACCTTTTTCTTCCAACGTGGTTATCATTTGTGAGGCTGTAGGTCTGCTGATTTGCAGCAAGTCACTTAACTTCGAAATCATCACCCCTGGACAAGCGGTTGCGTTTGTTTCCGGATCGGTCTGCTTCATAACGCTGTTAATCACAAACATCATGAGAAACTCTCCATGTGGAACAGGGTCTGTGGATTGAGGTCGGGTGGTAAGCCGCTTTATATTTTCAAAGGCTACAATCAGCTTCTTCTCTTGAATACCCTGATTATCCATTAGGCACCTCCGGTGTAGTGTGGACAGAGCCATGAAATCGCCCTTATTCTAAATAGATTATTATACCTAAACAATAGGTTGGTTACCTAACTATATTATAAGCTTGTTTCATCTTAAATAAAAGCCTAAGGAGAGGAATTACTGTGGAATTAGTATTCATTATGCTGGCTGCTCACCACTTCAAAATAGGAGTACACCTCGTTCAGAAGTTGCATTAAGGTATCGCTTTGCTCTTTTCCCAGATGATCTATCATTCCCTTAAAAGTATCACGAGCCCTAGCGACTGCCATCTCGGCCAGATGTTCACCTTTATCCGTCAGGGTGATATCACTGATTCTCCGGTCCTGGGTATCTGTTGTGCGCACCACATATCCTTGTGTTATCAGACTGTTAACCATCTGCGTGATGGTAGGAGAGGTGACTTTAAGCAGCTTGCTGAGGTCAGACACCGTCTGGGCTTTCTTTCCTTCTCGTTCAACTCCAAGCTTTAAAGAGATTAACAGCCGTATTTCACTAGGCTTCAAACCCCATAGCGTTGTAGTTCGCCAGTTCATCTTGGAAAACTGTTGGAAGGCATCAATTAAAGCATCTATATTTTCGTACTTGTCGTCGATCATCATTACACCCCATAAGCTTATTTGAGATCATTATAGCCCAAAGATGGACAAAAAAGAATTTGTTGAATACCTGATTCGTCAAGTCATTTATATTTTTGTATAATCATAGGGGTGATTGGAAGAGCTGTTAGTTATGATAGATCAAACCGAAAGAGGTTGACGATAAATGTCCTTTTCTTATCATCATTATGATGCTGTAGGTCTTGCAGAGCTAATCAAAGCGCGTGAAGTCTCTCCGCGCGAGCTTGTGGAAGCTGCATTTGCCCGGCTGGATGAAGTGAATCCGCTCTTGAATGCGGTTGTGCGCACTCGACGCACGGCTGCGCTCAAAGAAGCGGATGACATGCCTGTCGATGATTCATCCCGGCCTTTTGCAGGGGTTCCTTTTCTGCTAAAGGATATCTCCCAAGCTATAGGGGGCGAACCACTGACTTCAGGCGCACTGTTGTTGAAGGACAATATTGCCAAGCGGGACTCAAACTTCGTAGCCCGTATCCGGAGCGGCGGCTTTATTCCACTTGGACACACCAATACGCCCGAATTCGGGCTTAAGAATATTACCGAGTCCGTCCTGCATGGACCGGCGCGCAATCCCTGGAATCCTCAGTATTCGCCCGGCGGTTCCAGCGGTGGCTCTGCTGCTGCGGTTGCAGCAGGTATCGTTCCGGCGGCGGGAGCAAGTGACGGCGGCGGCTCGATCCGGATACCGGCCTCGTTCACCGGTCTGTTCGGACTTAAGCCCACGCGCGGCCGTACACCTGTGGGACCCGGAGTGGGTCGCCAATGGCAAGGCGCGTCCATCGACTTCGCGCTGACCCGCTCGGTGCGCGATAGTGCAGCCCTGCTGGATCTGCTGCAAATTGTGCAGCCTGAAGCCGCCTTTCAGACACCGCTGTATCCTGGGGTATATCTGGACGATCTGTACAAGCCAGTAGCTCGAAAGCTGCGGATTGCCTATACGCTCACTTCTCCAGTCGGAACACCTGTTACGGAAGAAGCCGCACAGGCTGTAATGAAAACCGTAAACTGGCTCGCAGCCGCAGGACATGAGGTCGAGGAAACGCGGAATCCGGTGAATGGCGTAAGGCTGATGGAAAACTACTATACGATGAATGCTGGCGAAGTCTCAGCCATGTTCCTGTCACTTGAACGGATGAAGGGGCGTGCCATTACTGCCGGGGAAGTTGATATTGTGACTTGGGTTCTTGCTGAAGCTGGCAAAAAGGTTTCGGCCGCAGAATTCGTTCACAGCTTGAATGAATGGGATATCGCTGCCGCCCAAATGGCGGCATTATTCAATCGCTACGATCTGTATGTGACGCCGACTAACGCCGATTCGGCACCTAAAGTTGGCGAGCTTACCCAATCTCCCGAGGAAATTGAGAAGCTGCTGCAGGTTAGCGAAATGTCCAAAGAAGCGCAACGGCAGCTGATCTATACCATGTTCGAACCGAGTTTAACCTATACACCCTTCACCCAGCTCGCCAATCTGACCGGTCAGCCAGCCATGAGTGTACCCGTGCATATGACGCCAGCGGGACTTCCGATGGGTGTTCAGGTGACGGCTTCCAAAGGCCGCGAGGATCTGCTGCTGCAGCTTGCCGCACAGCTGGAGCAGACAGAACTGTGGGTAGGAATGTTGGGAAACCCGCTTTCCACATAACGAAGTGTAATTATTCCGGCTCCCGTCCGCAGATACCGTAGAAGAAGAGATGGATGGCTTCCTCCAGGAAGGCATCCATGTTATTATGCTTGCTAGCCTCCTCCAGTAATGCCCCCGAGTTACGCATATACATGCCCATAAGTGCCAGAATACCTTTTGTCGAAACCTTACTAGAGATCTCTCCCCGTGCTTTCCCATCTTCCACCATCTTAACGAGCAGCGGCATGATTTCCCGCTCATACAACTCCTCAATATAATGAAACATCTCCTGGTCATCGATCATTAACTCTTTCACAATAGCAGGGGGCAAGTCCTTGTACGTTTTTCTCTCCATGATCAGGGTATATCCGATAATCTCCTTCAAGGAATTCTCCCCGTTGACATAAGCTTCAAATTCAGAAACAGACTGCTGGATATAGTCTTTAAAAGATTCACTCAGCAGCGCTTCCTTGCTGCCGAAATAATTGTAGATCGTCACCTGTGAAACGCCCGCAGTTTTGGCGATATCCGCAATCCGCAGACGTTTCGGTTCCCAGGTCTTCAGCATGCCGATGGTTGTCGCCATGATTTTCCGCTTGATCAGCGCTGCTCTTTTCTCAAAACCATTCATCTGATTCACCTCGTAAATAATGAAATATATAATATGTGATATTTCATAATTATATTGACTTCGTCTTTACCTGGGACTATCATAACATATGAAATATCTAATGAATAATATTTCATTATTTTCACAATGGGGGCGGCGGCATGTTGATAGTAGAAGGCCTGACGAAACGATTTTCGAATGGCAAAGGAATAGATAATGTATCATTCACCGTGAACAAGGGAGAAGTATTTGGCTTTCTTGGCCCGAATGGCGCAGGTAAATCAACCACGATCAGGCATATCATGGGCTTCATGAAACCGGATCAGGGATTCGCCAGCATTAACGGACTGGATGTCTGGAAAGCGCAAGGTACGGTTCAGCAGCATATCGGATATCTGCCTGGGGAAATCAATTTTATTGATGGCATGACAGGCATGGGTTTCCTGAATTTCATGTCCGCGATGCAAGGCGTGAAGGATACCGTCAAACGTAACCGCTTGATTGACTGCCTGCAGTTTGACGTTAAAACACCTATCCGCAAAATGTCGAAGGGCATGAAGCAAAAGGTAGGCATCGTCGCTGCTTTCATGCACAGTCCTGACGTGATTATTCTCGATGAGCCAACCTCAGGCCTCGACCCGCTCATGCAAAAGGTATTTATTGATCTGGTACTGGAGGAGAAAGCAGTCGGAACGACCTTCCTCATGTCTTCACACAGTTTCCAGGAGATTGAGCGAACCTGTGATCGTGCCGCCATTATTAAGGACGGACGGATTGTAACCGTAAAGGATATTCATGTGCTGCAATCCATGCAGCGGAAGCTGTTTGAGGTTGTTTTTGCCAACAGTGTGGATGCCGATCATTTTGCCGCCTCCGGGCTGCGGGTAGAATTTCGTGAAGGCAGCACGGTGAGAATCGCGGTGCAAGGTAACTATGACCAGTTCATTCAGGAGACGGGAAAATACAGCATCCGCAGCATCGACGTATTTACACAGAACCTCGAGGATATTTTCATGAACTATTATGACCGTGAGGGGGCTTTGCAATGAATCTTGCACTTTATAAGGAAATGCTGCGGGTCAATCTGAAGGGAATCATGAATTACGCCAGCGGTTCGGCTTTCTATATTCTGTTTATGATTTGGCTGTATCCCGGTTTGGCGGGCAGCACAAAGGCCATTGATGATCTCGTGCAAGCCATGCCGGAGGGGGTAGGCAATGCTTTTGGACTAAATAATGGATTCGCCAGCGCTGAAGCGTTTATATCAGGAGAATATTACGGATTAATTCTGGTGCTGATTCTATCTATTGTGTGTGTGCAGATGTCCACGCAACTGATGGCCAGACTGGTCGATCGCGGTTCTATGGCCTACCTGCTAGCTACACCAACAACACGAAGAAAGGTTGCTTTCTCTCAAGCACTAGTTCTTGCGACATCCTTATTTATTATTATGGCGGTTACAACATTGGCCGGATTTCTCGGCAAGATCTGGTTCCTGGACGGAGATTATCCCTTTAACAGCGGCCGCTTCCTTCAGCTGAATACCGTTGCCTTTCTGCTCTTTTTTGCTGTTGGCGGCCTGTCCTTCCTAGTCTCTTCTGTATCGAACGACGAGAAGAAAGCACTCGGAATATCCGGTGCCATCACCTTCGGCTTCTTCACACTAGACCTGCTGGGTAAAATAAGCACGAAGCTGGATGGGTTGCGGTACGTGACCGTCTTCACCTTTTATCAGCCCGGCAATATTATTAATGGTACTGTCGATGTAACTCAGGCCTCCATCTGTTTGCTGCTGATTGGGCTCGTTGCCTTCGCTTTAGGGATTGAGCTGTTCAGACGGCGTGATCTGCCTTTGTAGAACCAGGTTGTAAAAAGCCCATTTGAGTAATATAATTATTAACTATATAGGCTTTAACGCAATTGAAATCCGGAGGCAACCCATGAAACTTGATCTGACGGAAGAATCCCTTCCCGTGTATGAAGCTTTATCCAGCTCTGTACGTCTGCATATGCTGCGTCTGCTTGCTGAACAACCGATGAATGTCAAAGAATTGGCTGGTGCAGTAAAGCTCAGCAGCGCCATTATGACAATGCATGTACGAAAGCTGGAGACCGCTGGCCTAATCCGGACCCATATGGCACCTGGACGCAGTGGCCTGCAAAAGATCTGTACACTGGATGCCGATCACGCCGAAATCATCTTTCCAGGCCACCCGGAGGTGGGACGCAAGAGCTACCGCAAGGACATACCCGTAGGTCATTATTCAGATTTCCTGATCGAGCCTACTTGCGGACTCGCAACTACCGAGCAGGTTATCGGCAGCTTCGATGATCCCCGCTATTTCTGGGATCTGGAACGGATGAACGCCGGTATTCTCTGGTTCGGCAAAGGTTATGTTGAATATAAAATCCCCAATTTCCTGCTGACCAGCCAACAGCCCGAGGAACTGGTCATCACCATGGAAATTGCCTCCGAGGCTCCGTCAGTCAACAATAATTGGCCTTCGGATATCACCTTCACATTAAACGGAGTGGCGCTGGGCTTCTGGACCAGTCCTGGCGATTACGGAGACAGCCGTGGCAAATATACGCCCGCTTGGTGGCCGGCGCTCACCAACCAATATGGCTTGCTCAAGCAACTGCGCATTACCCAGAAAGGCACCTTTATGGACGGATTGAAGTTGTCTGAAATTACGCTGGATCAGGTGAGCATCCGCGATAAACAATGGACCTTCAAGCTTTCCGTCGATGAGGATGCGGAGCATATTGGCGGCTTAACGCTTTTTGGCAAAGGCTTTGGCAACTATAATGAAGATCTTGTGGTGGAACTGTTCTATACCGATTCCCATTGAAATAGAGCCGCATCCTTCTCCCGAATAGGGGAGTCGAATGCGGCTCTTGTTGAATTTAGCGTTATTTAATTGAGGGGTGCCCACAAGCCTCCGCCAGGTAGCGGACAACCCCGCTCCTTAAGCTTGGCTACAACCGGAATAATGCAGCCGCAGGCCAGACAGGTAACACCTTCCTGCAGCTTCGGGCAAGTTCCGCACAGCGTTAGCCGTTTTACGTATACCTCTTCAGAAACAGAGTTCTCCAGATTGAACATGGAGGAAGACAAGATACGGGCAATCTGTGCCTCCGTAACTTTGTAATCCTCGCGGCACCCCTTGCATGCTGATGAAGTTGACATCGCTATCCCGCCTTATGCTTGTGGCTTAATTTCCAGCACGGTTACGGACATGGGAGCCAGTTCCACGGTCAGACGGACACCCTCCAGCGTATAGGCATGAAATGGCTGTGGTGCCACCGCTTCTGGCTGGCTGAACGTATTATGAGCATCGATCGTTTGACCTGCTAGGGTTGTACCCGTTATTTCGAGAATCTGTCCAGCAAGTCCGCGCAAATCCACGGGAACGATGGAGCTTGCTTCATGATTCAGGTTGCACAGACTGACATGAATCACTCCCTCAGCAGTAATTGAAGCCGAAGCCGATATCTCGGGAATCTCATGTCCATCGAAGCTGTAAGTACCGCTCTCCAGCGTCAAATCCAGCAATTCAGCATCCTGATGCACCTTGTACATGTTAAACACATGGTACGTAGGGGTCAGCAGCATTTTCTCCCCTTCCGTCAATATCACTGCCTGCAATACATTAATCGTCTGCGCAAGATTGGCCATCCGCACCCGGTCACTGTGTTTGTGGAAAATATTCAGGGTCACCCCCGCCACCAGTGCATCCCGGATCGAATTCTGCTGATAGAGGAATCCCGGATTGGTGCCAGGCTCGACATCATACCAAGTACCCCATTCATCGACAATCAAGCCCACACGCTTCTCTGGATCATATTTATCCATAATGACGCTATGCTTCGTAATCAATTCTTCCATATGAAGTGATTTCTCCAGAGTAGTGAACCACTCAGCGACTTCAAAGCCTGTAGCCGTTCCTTTTTTGTCCCAGGTTGGGCCGGGAACCGTATAATAATGCAATGTGATTGAGTCCATAAAGCGCGTTGCTTCACGCATCAGAACTTCCATCCAATTGTAATCATCTGAATTAGGTCCACAAGCTATACGGTGAATACGGTTATCGCCATAATTGCGGACATAGGTCTGATATTGACGATACAGATCGGCATAATATTCTGGACGCATATTGCCTCCGCAGCCCCAGTTCTCATTGCCCACGCCGAAGTATGTCACAGCCCACGGTTCCTGCCGGCCATTCGATTGGCGCAGCTCGGACATTGGGGATACACCGCCGAAGGTTAAATATTCCACCCATTCAGACATTTCCTGCACGGTGCCACTGCCCACGTTTCCATTAATATAAGGTTCGCATGCCAGCATAGCGCATAATTCCATAAATTCATGGGTCCCAAAATGGTTATTCTCAACCATACCGCCCCAGTGAGTATTAATCATCCGTTTCCGGCCTTCCCGCTCGCCAATCCCATCTTTCCAATGGTACTCATCGGCGAAACAGCCGCCTGGCCAGCGCAGCACAGGGATCTTGATTTCTTTAAGCGCTTCCACAACATCGTTGCGGATACCCTTGGTATTCGGGATTGTAGAGTCCTCTCCGACCCAGAGCCCTTCATAAATACAACGTCCCAGATGTTCGGAAAAATGACCGTAAATATTTCTGTTAATCTTTCCTTTGCGGATATCCGTGTTAAGTACAGCACGTTGAGTCATTATTCTTGCCGCCTCTCATAGTTAACATTAATATTAATTAATTAATACTTATATGAATATTATAGACATCTGAAATCCCATTCGTCAATCTAAAAAAAGCAGGATGCAAAAAAGACCCATTACCTAAACAATAGGCAATGAGTCATAATCCATTTATTCTTGATCAACGGGTTTACGGATACCATCCTCGTAGAAATCAAAGACCAGCTGCTGCTGCGTTCCCCTGACGCCGTAGAACACGTCAGATATCTTTTTCCCCTTACGCATCAGCTCCGCTTCAAGCCACTCCTCAGTTAGTCCGTTATTCTTCAGATTATTCTCCATCAGGGTTCCATCCATAATTAATTCCAGAGGAAAGCTTTGAGGATGGAGATGCAGCTTCATATCCTTTTTGGTTACATATTGATATTTTTCTTTTTTTAGGACCGAGACCATTCCGTTATCCTCTAGAACCGCATATTCAACCTCTTCCATATTAAAAACCCCATTCCCCCGCAAGGCCTGATCCAAGGAATCCAGCGAATATCTTACCTTTCGCATATTTTCTTCCAGTATTCTCCCGCCTTCAATAAGGACTGTTGGTGAACCTGATATCCAGTTCCTCATTTTGTGGTTCTTGAGAGCAATAACCGATAGCAAAAGCGAAGTGCCGGCAATGATGATGAGCGCCAAGATCATATACGAGGATTTTATATTTTTGTTAAACGCCAGGTTTGAAGCTACAGCCCCTAATGTAATCCCCGTCACAAAATCGTGAAAGGTCATATTGGAGATCGTCTGTTTTCCGAGAATTTTGGCGATTAACAGCAGCAGCAATATAGCAGATATGGACCGTATCACAACATCCAAATAGGCTTGCATCTCAAGTCCCCCTCACTGCTGCATTATTTACAAATACAACAGGAAAGAAACCTGATTACAGGTTAATTCTCCTCCGCTCCATATTAGATGCAATCCCGCCTACTTCCACTCTTACCATTTGCTGATGCTCGTCCACACTCAATCTCGCTTTAATTTCAGAAGGTAAATTCATCGTGTACCCTTGTTTGAAAAGTACGTTCTGTGCCTCAGCCTGCGTAAGCTTGCCATATTGAAATAAATAACAGAGCAGTGCTCCATTGGAGGTTCCAGTCGCACTTTCTTCCGGAATCTCATATAAAGGAGCAAAATTTCTGCACTCGGCAAGCGAACCCATCGAGGTATCCAGCGTGAATAGATGATAGCCAATAACATTATATTCTTTGCTGATTTCTGTAATGAGATTAAAGTCAGGATTAATCCCTTGTAAAATATCCAAACTTTTGACCGGAATAAGGATATCCCGCAGCCCCGTAGACACAATCTGGATCGGCAGTTCATCAACTAATTCATCAGGACTGATATGTAAAGAGTCGGCGATTCTCCCCTTGTCCAATACTTCATAAAATTGTGGAAGACTCTGAGCAAGATAAACATCACCCTCCGCCTCTACACTTACTACCAATAATCCAGCTTTGGTCTCTAGTGTATAGGAGCCAGCAATAATATGTCCCTGAGCATGCATGTAATAAAAAGCGGCAATCGTAGCATGTCCACTTAAATCCCCCTCTTCTCTCTTAATACTACATTACGATTTGAAAGCGCATTTATGATACAATGGCTAGTGGAATGACTAGTTTAGTCTATTAATGGAAGACAAACAAGTATACAAAGGAGACCTATCATGATTGATGTAACAGGAAGATGGGCGTTAATTACAGGCGCAAGCAGAGGTGTGGGTTATCAGACAGCCCTCTTTATGGCGAAGCAAGGGTGCAATCTGATTTTGCATAGCAGAAGTTTAGAACATACCCAAAAGGTAGAGGAAGAAGTTAAAGCTTTGGGGATTGAAGCCTATTGTGTGCAGGCTGAGCTGGCCAATAACGAAGAAGTAATTGCTATGCTCGATGTAATTGAAGCAAAGGGCACAACTGTAGATATCGTGTTCAACAATGCTGCTGTGCAGATTGCCTATAGAACAGATTATTGGAACACTCCGGTTGCAGACTTTGAAATGAGCTTCCGCATTAACTTTATCTCCATCGCAACGATATGTAATCGCCTGATCCCCCAAATGATTGAACGTCGCTTTGGACGTGTGATCAATACAACCAGCGGAATTAAGAATGAACCCGAACAAGCAGGCTACGCAGCCAGCAAAGCCGCCCTTGATAAGTTCACCAAGGATTTGGCTTCCCGACTGGATGGAACAAATGTGATGATTAGTTTGACTGACCCGGGCTGGTGCCGTACGGATTTGGGGGGTCCCCAAGCCACAAGTGCCGTTGAAAGTGTAATACCCGGAATCGCAGTAGGTGCTTTCTTGGATGATCAGAAAAGCGGTAGATTCCTGCACGCACAGAATTTCACGGAGTTATCCTTAGCAGAAGCTGTTGCCAAAGCAGAATTGATAGAAGCTACTCCTTATACTATTTAAAAATATAAACATTTAATATCCCCTTCATTTCTGACGATCTGTTAGCCGCTGTTATAGGGCGAGCGGATCGTTTTTGATGAAGGGGATAAGAATCAATGCACAACCATTATTCGTTCCATAAAGCGGGAACCTAGCAGTTCATAACCTGCTGCATCCGGGTGGAGTCCGTCCGAGAGCTGGTTCTGATCCAAGTCATCGAACCAATCCAGCCCGTTCCGGTAAAAAATATGATGGTCTCCGCGCTGCTGCAGCAACTCAACGGTTTGCGAGATGTCCTCACGCATCATCGGCAGTGTGAAGCCTAGTACGTTTTCCACCGTTTCACGTTCCGTACCATAGATTGGTGAGATCACAACTATTGGCGTGCTTGTATGCTTATCGCGGATTGTCTCCAGCATGCCGATTAGTGCCGCTTTAAAGACACGTGGACTAAGCGTCGCCGCGCCGTAGACATTGATGCCCACACAAAGAGTAATCACATCAGCTGGCAGATCGCGAATAAGCCGGGCAACCATGGGCTCCAGATGACAATTGCCTGAATAACCAAGACAGGTTAGATTGTAACCACCCGCTTCCGCTGCAATCGCAGGCCAGGTTCGGGAAGGACTTGAAGCAGCCACACATTGGGTAATTGAGCTGCCATAAGTTACCCATTTCGGGCGTAGATCAGGTAAGTATGCAGCTTCTGCATGGGCAGAAATCTGTAGTCTGGTGATAGTCATACCTATATTTTGCGGCAGATAGACAGTAATCTCCTTCATTCCGGCTGGCAGATCCCGAAATACCGCTTCGGTCATTCCTTGAACCAGATCCACCGAGTAAAGCTGTTCACCAACCACACAGTCTATGCGAGCTGCATCCTCCAGAGGGGTAAAGCTCAGGGCTATAATCTCCGAATCCGAACGCAGGCGCAGGCGAATACCGGCACAGATTGCCGCTTTGCCCTCTATCCCACCCGGAGGAAACAAACCGTAATCCTGATAAGGAATACGCCATGGCTTGATCCCCACTTCGGTATGCTCAAGGGAAACTGCACCGAAGAACCAATCCTCAGTTAAAAGTAGTGATTTCACTTACTCTTTCCCTCCTCCAGCACTGCGGAAGCGGAGGAGTGGAAATTCTCACCAAGCCATACATCCTGCTCCAGCAACAGCTCCTGCAGCTGTGAAACAGAAATGTCACGCGAGGACGAAGAGGATTGCAGCGCCAGCGCTGCAGCCGTTCCAGAGGCTTGACCCATGGAGAAACAGTTCGGCATAACTCGCAGCGAGCCCTGAACGGCCCGGTCGCAAGAGGCAGAACGGCCAGCTACCCAGAGATTATCGATGCCTACAGGCAGCAGAACACGATAAGGCACACCGTGCGACACGCCGGAGGGCAGATGGTTAAAGGTCATATTACTCTTGCTGTTCGCTAGATGAATATCGATATAATAGGCATTGCGGGCAATATCGTCTGGGAACGAGCGGGCTTCCATGAAATCCTCAGCCGTAAGCACATAATCCCCTTGAATTCGCCGTGTCTCCCGAATACCCACTTGCTCACCACTAGCTACCAAATGCGCCTGCTCAAAGCCCGG
>LIDZ01000043.1_pt2 | contig 22934 bp, 28 predicted proteins | sample 644651 | NCBI WGS metagenome assembly LIDZ01 (sample SAMN03856242, study PRJNA289617) | food metagenome | isolation source: wine grapes on drying loft during traditional withering process | host: Vitis vinifera cv. Corvina | place: Italy: Gargagnago di S. Ambrogio di Valpolicella | collected 2014-01 | reverse complement strand
ATATCAAAACATGGGTCAAGGTGCGGATAGTTTAACCCATAGTAATCCAACAAGTGGAGGTAATAATAGTAACAAATCCGGCAATAGTGGTTTAAATAACTCAAATAAAAACATAAATGTTAATAACAATAATAAGCAAACAATAGGTGGATATACTAAATCAAAGCTGAAAGGAAAAATACAGAATAATGATGTTTATAAGCAGACAATGAAATCTTATAATTTAGGTAAAAATACGGGTGAAAGTATAAGAAATAGAAACGCTAAAAATACAGACGATAAAAAATAATAAGGTTTTGCATCTGCTCATACAACTATAAGAAAGGAGTTTTATGATTAATTTAAAGAAGGAAGATAAGAAAAATACTAAGAAAGAAAAAGTGAAAAAAATTTCTTCTAAGGTAACCAATGCGTTACCTTTTTTAGATATAAAAAGTGATTATATTATTCAGAAAGATGAAGTTATGGATATATTAGAAATTGAAGGTAAAGATATTTTTTCATTGACTCCAATTGAACTAAGCAGAGATATAAACATATTCCATGCTTATTATAAAACTATAAATGTGGACACTAAGTTTGTATCCATGAATTTTCCGGTTAATGCGACTAAGCAGATAGATTATATTGATTATAAAATAAATAAAGCAAATAGCGAGATATACAAGAGCTTTTTACTTGATAAAAAAAGTGAACTAGAATTCCTGGAACAAAATAGGACAAATAAAGAATATTATCTTTTCATATATGCGCCAAATGAGGAGGTTCTAAATTCTGTTAAAAAGACAGTTAATAGAACACTATCTAATGCACTAAATGTAAAAATTCTATCATTATTAAAAAAGAAATTGATTTTATTCAAGTTAAATAACAAGAATTCAAAAATTAGTACAAGGAGTGAATTTAGTGATTGAAAAAATATTGGCATTAAAAAAGAAAAAATCCACTAAAACAAATGATTATAATCCTAATTTCTTGTATGATATACAACCAGCAGGAGGCTTTTCATTTAAAGAAAGCTATACAAAAAAAGGTGATGGATATGAGACATGCATTCAAATTTTTGAATATCCAACCCATGTAGATGAATTTTGGCTATATGAAATTTTGAATATGAACAATGTAATTACATCTATAGATATTGGATCTACGGAGCAAGTAGAAGTAATAAACAATATAAATAATTCCTTGAAGGAGGAGCTTGACCGCTTTTACAATGAAAAAGATCAAACGGCTAAGATTTCTGCTGAAACTAAGTTTAATGAATTAACTGAAATATTTCAACAAATTTCAAGGTCTGGAGAAGTAATTAAACGTATAACTATAAGAATATATGTAAGTGAAAAAACAATCGCACAACTTGAGGATAGTGTAAAAAAAGTACTTGAAACATTAGAAGGATTATCATTTAAAGGGACAATATTTTTGAATGAAACAGAATATGAATGGGAATCACTTTTTAGTAGCTATAGTAAAATAAGCAAATTTACAAATAAAAGAACAGGCAAGGAGGTTGGTGCAAAAACTCTTGCTGCAGCATATCCATTTCATTTTACAAAATTAGATGATCCTTTAGGTACTTATCTAGGTTCAACAGTCACTGGTGGAAATGTTCTTTTTGATATATTCCATAAGGACAAGCAAAGAAAATATTATAACGGCCTTTGTATTGGAACTATGGGATCAGGAAAGTCTACAACATTAAAGAAAATATTATTAGATAATGCAATTAGAGGAAATATAATACGGGGCGTTGATGTAACAGGAGAATTTGAAAAGCTCATAAAAGAAGGGCTTAACGGTAAAACAATAGCTTTGGATGGAACTGACGGGATTATTAATCCTTTACAAGTATTAAAAACCTCTGATAAAGATGGAATTTCTTTTATGCAACATTTGTCCAAGTTATCTACTTTTTATAAATTTATATCACCTTCTGCAGATGATGATACATGTAAGGAATTTGAACTATTAGCAAGAGATTTGTATATTAAATGGGGGATTTATAAAGAAAATATTAGTGCAGAAGATCAAAATATAACTGGATTTGCTTGTGAAAAATACCCTATTTTTTCAAACTTTTTAGAGCTGATCCAAGAAGAATTATATGAAAATTTAGAAAGAAAAATAGTAAAAAAAGAATTATCAATTAATCGAGTTAAAAGATTAGAAAGCATAGAACTAACATTAAAAAGTTTAGTAAATAATTATGGATATCTTTTTAATGGGTATTCTTCAATAGATAATATAACTGATGAACAAATCGTATTCTTTAGTATAAGAAATTTAACATCGATGAAAAAAGAAATATTTAATGCTCAAATGTTTAACGCATTAAATATTTTGTGGGATAATATGCTACAAAACGGTACTAAATATAAAAATTTATTTGATAATAACTCTATTAAATGGGAAGACATTGTAAGATATTTAATAATTATTGATGAAGCTCATCGAATTATTAATCCTGATAATTTACTAGCTGTTAAATTTTTAGTTGATTTTGAAAGAGAAGCTAGAAAATATTTTGCTGGGCTTTTATTTGCGTCTCCATCGATACGATCCTTTGTGCCAGAAGGGACAAGTACAGAAGGTATTAATGAAATAAAAACATTATTTGAGTTAACTCAATATAAGTTTCTCATGCAGCAAGATAGCAACGCTGTTCAATTATTACGCACAATTTTTGATGGAAGTTTAAGCGAGAGTGAAATAAATAAAATACCAAGTTTAACAGAAGGTGAATGTATCTTATCTATAAACAGTGTGGGTAATATAGCCTTTCATCTTGAAGCTAGTAAAAAGGAACTTTCATTATTCCAAGGTGGTGCTTAAAAGATTGGAAAAAATATTAATCAAAAAAATATTAATGAAAAAGAAAATAAGAAAAATATTGATAAAAGTAATGGTTATAAGCTTGCCATTACTTTTATTAATTATAATTGTTTTATCAACAATAACGGCTATAAACGGGCAACAAGGAGACAGTACAAGTGATATTGGTAATGCAGATGTTTCAGCAGCTGTTTTAGCTTGGAAACCGGATGTAGAAAAGTATGCACAGCAGTACGGATTAAGCCAATATGTTAATTTAATTCTTGCTATTATACAGCAAGAAAGTGGAGGTACTTCTATTGATGTAATGCAGTCTTCGGAAGGCTCTTTTAACACACAATATCCTCATATACCAAATGGAATAACTGATCCAGTGTATTCAATACAATGCGGAATACAAGAGTTAAAACAAGACCTTACTAAAGCAGGCGTTAAGGATATTAATGACACAAATGATTTAGATATAGCATTACAATCTTATAATTTCGGTGATGGTTTTATAAGTTATGCAAAATCGCATGGAGGATATTCTAAAGCTGTTGCACAAGCATTTGCAAATATGGAAGGTGGTCATTATGGTGATGTTGACTATGTAGATCATGTCTTAAAGTATTATAGTCTATCTGCTGTTAATGCTTCAGGTTCTGGTAAATTAGATTCTGTTATTACTATCGCCCAGCAACAAGAAGGTAAGGCATACGTATGGGGTGCATCAGGACCAGATACTTTTGATTGTAGTGGTTTTGTGTATTTTTGCTATAAAAGCGCTGGAATAAATGTTGATAGAACAACAGCACAAGGTTATTATGATGAATCAACTAAAGTTAGCAATCCGCAAATAGGAGATTTAGTGTTCTTTGGATCAATAGGTGCTATAGAACATATTGGAATTTATATAGGGAATAATCAGATGATTGATGCTCCGCATACAGGTACGGTAGTAAAAATTCAAAATGTTAATGAAAGTAATTTTGAAGGGTATGGTCATTTAAATAAATAAGGGTGGGGGAGAATTTCATTGAAAGATAAAAGAATAATTTTAATTACTTCTATATTTTTAGTAATACTTATTACATTGAGTGTTACTAATTTTTTTAATTATAATAAGAATATTTCATACAAAAATAGCTTAAAACAATCTACTGAAATTGCTAATAGTTATAAAGATAAAATTACCAAGTTAACAGTAATGCTAAAGGAAAATAGGCATGATAAAAGCCAGGATAAAATGGTTTTAATTAATGAAGTAAGTACCAATTTTTTAAATGCCTTTTTCAATTATGATGCTTTAAGTAAAAATAAGATTTATGACAATATAAAACCCTATTCAACAGCATATTTAGTAAATAAATTAAAACCAAATAAGCAAAATGAATTAGAGAGTGATGTGAATTATAAAGTTAGCATTACCAATATTAGAATGTATACAAAATCAATACAAGATAACGCCAGTGCAAGTATTTTGGTACTAGCTGATGAAGGGATTAAAACAAACCAATCCGATACTACTTCACCAATTTTAGTAGAATTGAAGTTGAAATTTATTAATAATAAATGGCTGGTAGATGATTTCTTAATTAATACACCACTTAAAAATACGCCATTTATTGATTAAAAGTGAGGCGAAAATATTGATACAGAGTATTAAATTTACAGCAAAAAATAGAAAAACCAACTTTTATTATATTGCATTGGCCATAATAATTGTTGGCTTTTTTATTCTATTTAATTCAAAAAGTTATTTACCGGATAATGCACCTATTATTAATACAGACATCGGTAAACAAATGAATATTGGTTCTACAGAAATATCAATTAGCAGATGGGAATATAACAAAGAAAAAAACTTTATGGAAATAGAATTAGCTTATTCAGAAACAGATGATTCATTGGGATCTAAACTTAAGTTTTCTGCAAAACCTAAGGTTAATGTTAATGAAAAGTTACCAGTAAAAACAATTATCGCTACTGATAATACTTATATTATACACGTAGAAAACATACCTAAAAACTATGAAGCAATTGCTATAAAAGTATCCCAAAATACAAATACAATTAGTGATACTGACACTGACACTAGTACTGATGATTTTTCAGCAGTTGAAACTAATACTACTACTGATACTAATGTTAATGCTACGAATATTACTCTTTACTGTGATTATAGAAAAGTGAAGATTAATGATGGTCTTGTAATAAAAACAGAAAAAAAATATCTAACAGATATAACTAAAAGTGAAATTAATACAATGAGATTAAATATATCTAAGATAGATAAAAAAACACAGTCAAATAAAAAGTTGATAGATGTAATAAATAAAAAAATATCTGATTTAAATGACCAGTATAAATATGAAATTGAAGAAGAACAAAACAAGACAACTGAAAAAATAAGTGGTTTAAATTCAAAAATCCAAGACATAAACAATACAAATCAAAAATTGCAAGATAATAAAGATTTAACATTGCAAAAGATACAAAAATTACAACTTAAACTTAATGATCTTAGTAAAAATTAACTAAAAAACGAATTTTAATGGCTAAAATTTATAAAAAGTGGTGATAAAAATGCTATCAAAAGCCATCCAGTATTTGAAAAACGGTAATAAAATGCTGCTTGAAATTGAAAGATTAAAGCATAAAGAACATATAAATTTGCTTCAAAACATGTTGAATAAACAGAGAAAGTATATAAAAAAGAATGAAAAACTGTCCAGTTAAAGCAATAAAATTGCTTACTGAAGAATTAAAAGGAGCTGAAAAACATGAAAAAAACAATAATGAAAATATCATATGAGGAAGAAAAATTGAAAGCAATTAAGGTGTCTTTGAAGGATAAAGACAAGGATATCGATGAAGAAATAATCAAATTTTTAGATGGATTATACAATAAGAACGTACCTAAATTATTAAAAAAGTATATTGAAAGTGATACAAATCCAGAACAGGAAGCCAAGCTTCCTGCAGAGTGACAAAGAATATATGTAAAAAATTGTGGTTGCAAAATATTTTGCAATATGATAAATTATATAAACCAAATCCATATAATTCCGTAATTCGTGCCGAATTATACTGAATGGGTAGGGTTTATTCGTTGAATAAACCGCCTATTTTCAGTATGTACAGTGAGTATCGATTATACTCACTGAGTAGGCGGACAAATAAACACATCTAACCCTACAAACTTAACATAACAATCATCGCCATAAAAAGCGAGTGCCAAGGCAATAAAAATTCTTCTAAAACTTCGCTCTGCTGGAGCTATTTTAGAAGAATCACAGCAAGCTGTTTTTTTATTTGCCAAATAACTTTTGTCCGCCTATTCTAATTTAAACTTTATGTGAAACATAAAATATTGCCCTTACGGAGAACAAAAGAAAAGTGCACTCCAGCAAACTAAGCCCATCGGGTTCCCTCCATGTAATTCCACGCGAAGTCTCGCGGGAGCTTCCATGTCGGCTAAGTTTGCTGGAGGCCTCCGAAAGCTAAATTATTATTTTAATTAATTTGAAGTGATTTTTTTCTGATTAATTGTTTTAAAAACATAATAATGTAGCTAATGATAAAATACAATATATTTTATTCACAAAATAGTCCTTACGGAGAACGAAAAAAAGTGCACTCCAACAAACTAAGCCCGTCGGGTTCCCTCCATGTAATTCCACGCGAAGTCTCGCGGGAGCTTCCATGTCGGCTAAGCTTGTTGGAGACCTCCGAAAGCTAAATTATTATTTTAATTAAAGTGTAGTAATTTTTTTCAAATTAATCATTTTAAGTAGGTGTTGATATGAAAAGCGATTTAAGAATATGTCCACAATGTTCAGGGCATAGCCGAAGTGATTATGTAAGATTTTTTATAAAAAAATTTATAAATGAAATTTATTTAGATAATAAAATAATTGATCTAGGTTGTGGTCGAGGTAGAAATATTTTTTATTTAAATAAATTAGGTTTTAAAAATTTAACGGCCATTGATATAAATAAATTTTCTCAAATGAATACAAACAAAATAAAATTTATTGAAACAGATTTAACAAAAGGAATACCAGTAAAAGAAAAATTCAATATAATACTTTGTAACTATTTATTTATGTTTATTAAAGATAGAAAAGCACTCATTACTGAAATAACAAATATTTCAGATAGTGAGTGCTTTTGCATCGTCGAATTAAATAGAAAACATTTAAGGAATGGAATACCTTATAATTTCGAGGAAATTATAAATTTATTTTCTGAACATTGGGATATTGTAAATATCCACTTGAAAGAAAATAAATTTATTGCTAAGAAAAAAATAGATATGGAGGACTGATATATTTGGCACGTGGTAGAAAAGCTGGGGCAGCAATTAAATGTATAACTAGTAGAGATTTAGAACTTATGACAGGCATAGCAAAGACAGGATTAACATCTTACTATGATGCAATACAGACTATAGGCTTGAGTGAAAAAAGATTGAAAAATCTTGAAAAGGAAGGTTACATTTCATCAAAAAATGTTTTGATTAAGGGAAATGATATATTTAAAACCTATTGTTTAAACAGCAAAGGCAAGACTTATATAAAAATCAATACAGATATCGATAAATTTTATCGTAGCAATGAAAGACAAGTGGAACATGATTTAAAGCTTTCAAGTATTTACTATAGGTTAGAAAGGGATGAAAGAAAAACTTGGACAAATGAGAATGATTTAATTGATAGTTATAAGTTAAATCATCCAGGGAAAAAATTAAAAACTATGGTTGATGCGACTTATTCTTCTACGAATGGATGCCTGGTTGCTGTTGAAGTTATTACTAGAAATTATACAAAAGAACAAATTCAAGAAAAATATAAAATAGCGGAGCAACTCGGCTGTACGGAGGTATTGAAAATTAATGCTTAGAGAAGATATTTTAATACCAGGAGAACTTGAAATCAACCCATACACATATTTAGATATTGTTTTAAAGTATGAACCTTATTTAAGGCTCATTAATTATTTTGGAGGATATATGTTTTTACAACATATATATAAATTCTTAAAAAAATCAGATATTAAAATATTTAAAGATATACATTCTATGCAAGAAAAGGAGCTTTTAAAAATAAAAAAAGTTAATAACAATAATTATGTGATTCTTATGAAAACTTCGCTAAGATATTTGAAAAAGAAATCTAATGTATCATATTTACAACCACCAACGTCAACGCAACTAAAAACATGTTGCTATCTTGCAGAATATATTTCAAACCCTAACGGATTTTTTTATGGGAGAAAACCTTATGACTGGTTTTTAGAAAAATATAAGATAGAAATTGAAAATTATAAAACAAATAATTCGCCAGACATGGAATTCTTAATTAAGTATAAAGCGATAGTGAAGTTAGTGAAAAATGAAGAAGTTAAGTCAGATGAGCTTACAGATTGCTTCGCAAAATTAAATCGGAGCAGGATATATTTTGATAATATTAAAGATGAAGTTGTTTCACTTATAATATTAGATTTTGAAAGATCTAATAGCTGGATTTATAAAGCATCACTAGAAAAAATTGAACCTATTTTTAAAACTTTATATATATATAAGGGATATGACATTAAAATTTTAACATCAAATAAGGGAAGAAAAGAAAGATTATTAAAAGATATAAATAACATGCAGCGTAAAGGTTTATATTTTTTAAAAAATATAAGTATAGTCAACTTAGATACAGATAGATTTTTTCAATCCACTAAGCAAAAGGAAAGTTATTTAAAAGACATTGATAAATTTGATATCGCCATATTGCAAGAAAAATTAAAGTTAAATTCAAAATAAAATTAAAATAATAATAAGGAGTGTGTTGGCAGTGGATAAACGTATAGATAGTATAAATATAAATACAAAGAGACTAATGGCCATTAGATTAATTGCATTAGTTCTTTTAGCTCTTACTAGTTTACCAGGACTTATAATGTCTATAATCTTTACAATAGCATTTATCTTTATAAAGGTAAATAAGCTATGGTTTTGTGCATTTGGAGCTATAGTAGCCTTTGTTGTTAATTTAAAAGTAAACTTTGTCGATAAATTCGGTATTGGAGCAATAAAACTTATGCGGGATTTGTTAGAAAATATAATTTTTAAAAATAGTGCTAATGTTTCTGATATTTATAAATCATATGTAATTAATGTAAATATTTTATGGCAAGTAATTATTGCATTTATTGTAGGTAGTATTATAGCTGAAATTTATTATTCAAATTCTAGTGTAAAAAAAATTATAACTAATAAGAGTAAAGAAAAGAATGTTAAAAAATCTTTGGAGAAATTAAAAAAGATGAAACATAATTCAAATTCTACAATTGTTGGCGCTGATTATGATTCATTAGATAAGGTTGAACTTGATGACGCATCAAAGCATGTTTTAATAGCTGGTACAACTGGTGCAGGAAAAACTGTCACAATATCAAATTTTATTGAAAGTGGTATGCAAAAGGGGTATCCAATTTTTGCGGTTGATGGAAAAGGAGATTTAGATAAGGGATCTTTGTTACACTACATGCAATCACTTTCAAAAAAATATAATAGAACGCTGTATGTAATTAACTTTGTACTGCCTGAAATTAGTGATTATTACAATCCTTTTCGTGGAGCTGGCATGACCGTGGCAAAAGATATGCTAATTGGAATGAATGACTGGACAGAACCACATTATAAAGTAAATACTGAACGATACCTTCAGCAGCTTGTTAGAATCTTAAATATGAATAACATTGCTTTAGATTTAAAAACAATAATAAAATATTCGCCTAGTCAATTTCAACTTTTGATTGAAGAAATGAAAGATAAAGGTACTCTACCTAGTGATGACTACAGAAATTTATGTGAGATAATAGAGAGTACGGCTGGAATCGTAAATTCAGCAATGGCACGTTTTGCCACTACTGCCGAAAGTGAAGCAGGCGTAATATTTAATAGCAAAGGTGTAGATATATATACTGCTCTTAAAGAAAATGCAAATATATTAATAATTTTAGATAGTTTAGGCAAACCAGAATTATCAAAACAAGTCGGAAGGCTTGCAATACTAGACGCTAAAAAAGCGGTATCCAAGTTATTTGGAGATAAGAAGAGAAAATTTTTTATATTAGATGAATGTAATGTATATATGAGTGATGTTGCAGTCGATTTATTAAATAAATCTAGGTCTGCAAATGTAACTTGCTTTCCATCGGTCCAAAGTTTAAGTGATTTTGATAAAGCTGGTGGTGTTGCTCTTAGAAACCAGGTTATAGAAAACTGCAATAATTATATTATCATGAGACAGAATAGTCCTGATAGTTCCAGGGAGTGGGAAAGGGTTATAGGAGAACAAGAAACTATAAACTACAGCTATAACATGGAAGAAAAAATAGGTCTGTTTGGAAATAAAAATAAAACCACTGGCAACGGTAATATGTATAAAACAATGGAAAGCAAAATTAATTCTAGTGTAATACAGAACTTACAAACAGGAGAATGTATACTTTTATCTAAGGATCAGAGAATAGAGAAGAAAATAAAAGTAAGGACTGTAAAATTAGATATGGACACTCCCATTCTTGGAGAAGGCAAAAAAACATATGAACCCTCTGAAAATATTGAATCCATAAAATATACCGAGAACAACGAAAATTACGATTTCTCAGAAATAGAGAAAACCTTGAATAAAAATGAAAAATGCACTACAAATTAAACATTTACATCATTAAGTGGAAATATAATAAATTTTCCCCACGTGGAAAACTTTTCTTTGCTTTTGTAGAAATAAGTTACATAATATAGATAAGATAAGATTAATTTAAAAAGGAAGGTCAAAATATGTTATTTTATTTAAAGAAATTACTTAGTGTTATTTCATTGTTTTTTTGTAAAGGAGTATTTAGTGGCAATGATATAAAGAAATTATTAGGAAAACAAATATTTATTTATCCATTTTACGACAAAAACTTAAAAGGAGCTTCTTATAATCTTACGGCAAGTAAATTAGCTTTTATTATTGATAATGATGATGAATGTAAAAATGAAGAGTTGATTGTAAATAATGAAGATGATATTATTATTCCAGAACATGAAACAGCAATTATTGAAACCGATGAAAGTATTTATGTATCAAATAGAGTTTGTGGATCATATCATTCAAGAGTTAAACTAGTGAACAAAGGGCTTGCTCATATAGGGACAACTTTAGACCCTTGTTATTTTGGGACTTCTGCAATTGCTTTGCAGAATACTACTGACCATAAAATTACAATAAAGGTTGGAGATCCAATAGTATCAATTATGTTTTACAATTTAAGAACAAGAAGTGATGGATCGCATGATAATTTGCCAGGAAGACAAGATATAATAAATTTAAATATGGATAAGTTTTATCATAGTAGGATGGGGTCTGATCAAAAAAAAGAAATAATTAATTCTATTAATGAATGGAAGGAAATTCCATGGAGAAATGATAAAAGTAAACTGGTCAAAAAAGTTCAAAACTATGTTATAGTAAGAGATTTTAATAAAGATATAACAATAGAAAGTTTTTTAATTATTACGATAGGGATAATTGCAATGGCGTATTCATTTACTAAAATAAATAAAGATCCAAATTTGTATAAAGATATATATGGTCCATTAATTGGGGTTATAATTCCAAGTACCGTTTTAATTATTGGAGTAATAATTAAATATAAAGAAATATGGCTTAAAAATAATAAGGGGTGAATAGTAATGAAATTATTAATACAAAAAATAAACGATGAAGCAACAATTCCTTTTTATGCACATAAAGGTGATACCGGCATGGATCTATTTTCTATAGAGCATGCAGTTATTAATCCAATAGAAAGAAAGTTAATACATACAGGAATAAAAATTCAATTACCAGAGAATACTGAAGCACAAATTAGACCGCGAAGTGGTTTAGCTTTAAAGAATGGCATTACGGTATTAAATACACCAGGAACCATCGATGAGGGTTACAGAGGTGAAATAGGAATAATTCTGATTAATTTGAGTAATGAACCATTTGTAGTTGAAAAAAATATGAAAATAGCTCAAATGGTAATAAAACCAACAATAGCACCTGAAATCGAAGAAGTTGAAGAATTAAATGAAACTAGTAGAGGGGAAGGCGGGTTTGGTTCTACGGGGGTATAAGATTTTAGATGTAGTTTTCAAATAAATAATCATCAAACTACATGAAGTCTCGTATATAAAAGTTAATACCTATTGCGTTAGTAACTGGATTAGGGAGTAGATTTTTAATGACAGAGGGAAAGGTATCTTCTAGGATTGTGTATACAAATCCCATGTTAGTAATCTGCATTATATTTTAATTCCTGATTTGCCACTACGTGGATTGTGCTCCTACGGAGACCCTCGCAGGGGCGACCTAGACTATTACTATATTTTTTTCATACATAAAAAAACTTAGAACCGTATCCAATACCTAAGATAAATTAGCCAAATACCATAAACTTGTTTGTAGCAACTTATAGATATATTAATAAGCCTATGAGATTAATAATAATTATTCTCATAGGCTTTATTTTTTTGTATTAAAAAGGTCGGTATATAATTTACCGACCTTTAGCAAGTCCGTTTGGAAATGCTCGAAACACTCTATCTATATTATAAAACTATTTTGAAAAAAATCAATATATTTATATATACCTATTGACTTAGTACACAAACAATAGTATAATTATAGTTGTAAGGGAGATGAGGAAATGACCGAAACACTCTTAAAAATTCTTGGTATAGCGTACTTAATACTACAAATTGTAGATAAGTGCATCGACATCAAGAAGAATACAAAACATAAACATTGAACCTAGGGAGGGCAACCTCCCACCCTTATTAAATTAAAAAAAGGTGGTGTAAACAATGAAAAATCAATTATTAATAAATGAATTATCTTTGATGATAGCAACAGCATTTTTAATTGTTGCCGCATTTACAAAGAACATATATATAATATTATTAGCATTTATTATGATAGGCTATAGTTCAAAGAAAATAATAAAATTAAAGAGGTAACTTTATGGATCGTGAGCAGCTTATAAAATTAATTGAGGATAGTACAATGGAATCAAGTGAGGTACTGGAATACCTAGGAATTAGTAAGCAACGTCTTTCTAATATGAACAGACAGGGTAAATTAGTATCTGTTAAAAAAGGAATTTACCTGAAGACTGATGTTAAAAAAAGAAAGCTGGAGCAAAGTGAACTTAGAAAAAAATATTATAAAAGATAAAATAGCGCCTGGAGTAATAATATTCTAGGCGTTATTTTTATTATATTAATAAATTTCATTTTAAAGTTATTATAATTTTTCAACATTTACTTTATATTTTTAAATATTTACTTTACAAATGTAAAGTAAATGTGGTATAATATAAGTGTAGTAAGGAATTAGAACTATTGCGTATCAAAAATAGAGGGGGAAATAAAAATGAATATTATTAATGAAACATTAGCCAGAAGAAATAAAGAAAACTATAGCTTTTCAGATTATATACCAGGGAGTGCAACAGAAGAATATAACCAACAAGTAGCAGAAACCACAGAGCAAATAGAAAAAGCTAAATTAAGGGTGTCGTATGAAGGCAAAATAAAACTAGAAAGACTTTTAAACTCTTATAAAATCAATTTAGGAAACTGGATTAATAAATCCAATGCAAATGGAGCAAATCACGTTAGCGTTATGATAGCAGGGCCAGCCAACTACAACATGAGGGCCCATGAAAAGTATGTCAGCCGAGAAAACGCTCTTATGGCTGAATATGACAACATTCATGATATAGAAGAAAAAATTTACTCTATTGTACATGGTGATAAAATTATAAAAGCAAGTGATCCAAACGCACTAGAGAAGTTAAAAGAAAAATTATTAAAAGCACAGGAAGAACACCAAGGCTACAAAGATTATAATATTAAGGCTAGAAAGGAAAAAACAGCAAGTTTACAACCTTATGTATTACAGAATAGCAATGCAAGGATAAAGGCCATTAAAGCACGTATAACTAAACTAGAAAGATTAGCAGTTAAAACAACAGAAGAAACTATTCCAGCTACAGAAACAGAATTAAACGGAATTAAAATAGTTGATAACGTAGAAGCAAATAGATTACAAATAATATTTGAAGGAAAACCAAGTGCTGCAGTTAGAGGAACTTTAAAAAAACATGGTTTTAAATGGGCACCAAGCAACATGGCATGGCAAAGATTTAGAAGTGATGAAGCAATAAGAATAGCAAAAAAAATTATTTCAGAAATTGTAGCTTAAAATAATATGAGGTGATAAATCATGAATATAAAAACATTAAATGATTATTTAAATAATTGTAAAACAAAAAGAACTGTTTCAACGGTCGAAGGTTTAAAACAGTTCAAAATTGAAAACAAACATAAGTATAAAATTTCTTAGAAACTTAGGAAGCCAACTTGAATTGGTTTCCTTCTCTATACTATTATATAGTAGTATCAATAAAAAAGGAAGAAATATATTATTGTGGTAATATAGAATTTGAAGCTTTTAAAAAATTTAAAGAGTTACCATATAGCATGAAACAGATCGTTAAAGCGGACATACGAATGATTAAAATTTCTGGTGTTGATTTTATAGATAATTACAAAATTACTAAAAAAATTAAAGGATGAATGGCAAAAAAAACAAGCAAGAGATTTTGGAGAAATAAAAAATATAGGTGTGACCCATGGGCGAGTATGACAACAAGATAATCTGAAAAAAATGTGACTTAACTAAAATAAAAAATCGCTCTTTGAAAATTGAATAATGTGATATTCACAAGCTATGCTATAATTAACTAAAATACAAATTTCAATTTATAAGGAAGGGATGAAGCTACAATGCTTAGTGACTTGAAATCTTTGCTTCCAATAGTTACTCCTGTAGTTACTGCTGTTGTGGCGATTGTTGCAGTAATGCTAACTCGTAAACAGATAAAATTAAGTAACAAACAGCATTTGTTCGATAAGCGTATAGAAAACTACATCATTGCAACAGGACTAATACAGTTATATACAAGTAACTGTAAGTGTATCAATAATGAAAAAGATAAACCAATGCTTTCAACTAAATTTGATTTCGCATTGCTAACAAATAACACTTATTTAGAGCAAATCACTTGTGCAATATATAATCCACTAAAAGAGCCAAGCCAAAAGGAATTATTAATTAAATTAGAAAATTTAAAGGAAGTTGCTACTAAAATTAAGTTTTTGTTCTCTGACAACGTATCTATTCTATTGGGAGATTTTGTTTTATGTTATCAGGAATTATTGTCTGAAATGTATAAGTACCAAATAACTTTAAATGGAATTAATAAGGAAAATGAAAATGGAAATCATAAATTAACATTTAAAGAAATTGCACCAAAAGTTGGAGAAGAAAAACACAGAGTTAAGCTACAAGAGGCATTTGATAATTTAAAGCAAGCAGATAGTGCTTTAAAAAAGGCAAATGTTGAAGAACGAATTAAAAAGCAAATAAAGTTGTACTAAAAGGATAATCTATCATGAAATAACTCAAATTTTAATTTGTAGTTTTATAGTCTAAAAATTAATAAATGTTTTTAATATCACATTGTTCAAAGAATTAATAATGAATAGTGTGATATTGTTTTGTACGTAATACAAATAGCAACTTCAGGAATTGCAAAAATTACGAAGGAGGTAACAATGGGAAAGGGAACTATAGGAACACCAACCAATGTAATAATAAAAGTACCCAAAAGAATAAAATTAGAGTGTAATTGTAAGAAGTGTATTTATTATAAAAAGACTATATGTGAGTTAAGAAGAAAGTTATTCCCTTTAAAATGTAAATGGTATACAACTAGAGATGATTATAACTTAACAAAGGAAGAGATTAATAATATAAAAAAGAAAAATAACATTAGTAAAACAAAACGTAAAGAACGATCAACCTATAATAAAGGGTTTGGCACTATTACAGTTGAAAAAGCAGATTTAAGTAAATATAGCAAACTGAAGTAGCTTACTCCAGGAGTTTTAGTTCTTATTTTGGCTATAATTAGGAATGGAAAGAATAGCTGCATGATCTAATAAAAATTCATAAATAAAACGATGTGGCTAATATGGCAGCAACTAATGATATGATAATAGAAGTTTTAAGATGAAAATGTAATATATATTTTGGAGTCGCATGAGAAGATCTTTTTCTGAAGAATAGAATATATTACAATAACATAAAAACACCTGAAGGATTATTCTTCAGGCGTTTTTATTATTGTGGAATAAAAGTCATTTTAATTCTACGTAATAACAAGCGATAGATTGATACTTTCGACCCTCGCAGGGGCGACCTAGACTATTAGTATTTTTTTATTTTTCTAAGTATAAAAATACTAAGTCTTTAGCAGCTTATATATTAATAATTAGAATTAATAGGTACTTACTTCAATAGTTATGGCAAAATGGCTGATATTTAAGCTGTAACAGCTTTAATTAACAAGGAATTACAATTATATAGTTTAATTTCAGAAGCCATCTACATGGCTGTTTACTGAATATAACAACACCTATAGAGATAACCTTAATTGTGGTTGAGGTTTTCTATAGGCGTTTAGGTCTTACAATAACATTTTATATTATATCAAATATAAAAACAATAATATAAATATTCCCAAACAAATAAAAACTTATTTATTTTTAGCAATATTGACTTTACAAATGTAAATAAACATGATATAATATAGTTGTGGTTGAGATATAAATAAAATTTACGGGGGTCTTGCAAAATGGAAGATGAGCAAATTAAAATCAACATTGTATCAGTTAAATTATTCAAGGAGGAAAGAAATTTATATTGGAAAATAACGCAACCGTTAGATGTTGTAAATCTTATAAAAGAATTAATAGGAGATAAAGACAGAGAGTACCTACTTGTAATATGTTTAAATGTTAGAAATGAGATTAATAATATATCGACTGTTTCGGTTGGTAGTCTTAGTTCTTCAATAGTACACCCGAGAGAAGTATTTAAAACAGCAATATTAAGTAATTCATGTTCAATAATTTTATCACATAATCATCCAGGTGGTTCAATTAGTCCAAGTAGCGAAGATAAAAATGTTTCAATTAGAATAAAGGAAGCAGGAAAAATATTAGGAATTGATTTGTTGGATCACATTATTGTAGGATTTGATAATCCAGAATATTATAGTTTTAAAGAACATAACATGATTTAAAAAAATCCCCCTTTGGGGGGATAATTTAGGAGGATATATTATGTTGAATGATATAAAATTAAAAGATGAAGTTAAAAATTTATTAGACAACAATAAAAATTTAAATGAAAAGGATTTTGAAATATTTTTTACTATGATTAATAGTGAGAGAAACGGAAATGATGTAGATAAAACGACTCTATGTGATACTTTGGTAAAAAAAATATTTGGTTCTTCATATAATAATGAGATTTTGATACCCTGGGTTTTTTTTGATACTCAAATAGGCCAGGCAATTATTAAAATAAAGTACGGATATGAAAACACTGAAATATATTTTGTAAGAGATATAGCCTCAATTATGGGGAAATCAAGACAATATGTTAGTCAAGAAATCCAACTAGGAAATTTAATGGCCTACAAGAGAGATGGAAAAGTTATTGTTTATAGGCAGGATCTTAATAACTATTTAAATAAAAGAGGCATAGAAAAGAATTTATATAAGGAAGTAGAGGAAAAAATTATAGTTCCGAATGACAGAGAAGAAAAATATGGGAAATGATAGGACAGAAACCAGTCTTGAATAATTTGAAAAAGATGCGTACTAACTAAAAATGAAAATCGATCTTTGAAAATCGAATAATGCGGTATTCTGTAACTGTAGAATTTCAACAAATAAGATGGTATAGTTAAGTGTTAACAAAATTACAATATGGAAGAAGATGTTTTAAATGGATAGTATCAGAGCGATAGCAGTATCACAAATAGCAAGCGTTTTATCCAAGGTTTAGAATTATATTTCAGTTATATTCTTTTTTAAGCGATTTAGGGCCACATATAACTGAAGCACCTTTAGTCAATGGTGTTCCAGATACAGAAATAATAGATATGTATGATACACTTATGGCGTTAAGAATGACAGAGGATGTTCTAATTTGGTTGTGTCAATGTGAAAAAAATAAATTATAATAGTTTAGATTATCTAAGTATGATTGTTATAAGCTATCAAGTGGAAAATGTTCTCTTGAACTAAAAGATATATCTACTAAGGTTGAATCAAGTCACTATGCACGTGAATATGAGGCTTGCTATTGCATAGATTTAGTTAACTCCATGCAAAAAAAAGGTAATACTCCCTGTCTATATTCAAGAATGTAATATTGAATGTTATCATTATTATTGTGGAATAAAAGTCATTTCAGTTCTACGTAATAACAAGCGATAGATTGATACTTTCGACCCTCGCAGGGGCTACCTGGACTATTACTATCTTTTATTTTTCTAAGTCTAAAATACTAAGTCTTTAGCAGCTTATATATGGTGTACAGCCAACTAAACTGACAAAACCCACTCTAAGGAGAATGGCACCATAAACGTTCATTTTCGGTACTTAAATATAAGCCTTAGAAATAGTCACTATACATGATTTTCAGTTCCAAAACTATTACCGAAAACAAAGTATCAAAATAACTCTAACATGACATTTATGCTACTTATTTTTAAATTAGTTTCCGATAGTACTTTAAATAACGCTTAAAACGGATACAGTGGGTAAATATCACTATGTCCGTTTTATTTATATTAAAAGATATAAAGTCATGCTTTCGACCCTCGCAGGGGAGATTTGTTTTTGTACTAATTTAAAATTATTTTTTTGAAAGTGGTTTTGCAGAACAAAATGAATTTATTCGTTCGGTCTAAAGCCTAAGTTGGACGCAATATGGTGGTAATGCAATATTTAACTATAAATAATATCACATAAGTTCGCATATTATTTTTGTGACACTATCCTATGAAAGTGGATATTTTTTGTACAAATTGTTGATATATTCCTATAATTGTTTTCTAAAGAAGGATATAATCATATTTTGTAGAAATATTAGGTAAAAGGAAGTGATATTATTTCTGTAGTATAAGCATCTTTGTTCTCAATAAAATATAGGATATCAATAAGTTTTTTAATTTTAGGGGGGAAATATATGGTAGACAACAACAATAAGTTTGAAGAGAATATAATAAAAGAATTAAAGAATGATAATTTAGCGATATTTGCAGGGGCAGGTTTATCTAGATCTTCTGGTTATGTTGATTGGAGTAACCTATTAAGTGGAATTGCTTCGAATTTAGGGTTAACGATTGATCATGAAACTGATTTAATATCAATAGCGCAATATTACTGTAATGATTTTGGTCGTCAGGGAATAAATGAAGCAATAATAGAACAATTTGAGAGAGACGCTGAAGAAAATAAGAATTTAGAAATATTAGCGAAATTACCAATTAGTGTGTATTGGACAACTAATTACGATTCATTAATAGAAGATACGTTAAGAAAACATAAAAAAAAGACTGATATAAAAATAGATCAATCACAATTAAAGTATTATAAACAGAATAGAGATGTTATCGTTTATAAAATGCATGGAGATAAAGACTATCCAGATGAAGCGGTAATTACAAGAGATGATTATGAGTCCTATAATAAAACAAGGCCTATGTTTACAACTAATTTGAAAGGACAATTGATTGAAAAGACTTTTCTATTTATCGGATTTAGTTTTGAAGATCCAAATTTGGAACAAATTCTTAGTAGAATACGTGTAGATCTTATAAGTAAAAGTCCTAAGAATCATTATTGTTTCTTTAAAAAGATAGACAAAGAAAAATATGAAGAAGATGAAATAAAACAAAACTTGAAAATTAAAGACTTAAGAAGATATGGCATAAATACATTATTAGTTGACGAATATGAAGATATTACTAAGATTTTAGAAAAAATATATATTAAGTATAAAATGGGGAATATATTTATATCTGGTAGTGCAGAGGAATATGGGGGTTTCGAAAAAGAAGAGGCAGAAGATTTTATGCATAAACTTTCTAAAAGACTAATTAAAGAGGATTATAATATTATTTCGGGATTTGGTCTAGGCGTAGGAAGTTTTATAATAAATGGGGCATTAGATGAGATATATTCTAAAGATAATTATATTGATGATAGACTAATTATGAGGCCTTTTCCACAGAAAAGCTCTGGTAATAAGGAATTGAAGGAACTTTGGACAGATTATAGAAAAGAAATGATTTCTATGGCTGGAGTATCTATCTTTATATTTGGTAATAAGAAAATTAAAGAAACAGGAGAGATTGTTGATGCAAATGGAATGATTGAGGAATTTCAAATTGCTAAGGAAAACAGTAATTTTATAATTCCTATTTCTAGTACTGGTTATGCTAGTAATACAATTATGGTGGAAATAAAAAAAGATTTGAATAAATATTGGTATTTAAAAGATTCAATAGATATTCTACAAAATGAAAAAAGTTGTGAAGCGTTAATAACTGAAGTTATTAAAATAATGAAGAAAATAAAAAACGAATTATAATGGAAAAAATTTAGAGTTACACAATATATTGAACAAAGTATATGAATTAAGTGAAGTCACATTTTGATGAATTTTTATGAGGGGGGAACTATGGGTAGAAAAATATTTATATCTTACAAATATGCTGATAATGATGTGTATAATCTTACAAATGAATATAAATGTACAGTTAGAGATTATGTAGATAAAATAGAAGAAGAACTTGGTAGTAGTGATAATATATATAAAGGCGAATCTGATGGAGAAGATCTTTCAAATCTAAGTGAAGATACTATATGGACAAAATTAAAAGATAGAATTCGCGATAGTACATTAACAATTGTTATGATTTCAAAGAATATGAAAGTTATTTGGAAAAACGATAAGGACCAGTGGATACCAAGAGAAATTTCATATTCCTTAAAAGAAGTATCAAGAGTAGATGCTAGTGGAAATTATATTCTTAGTAAATCTAATGCTATTTTGGCAATTGTTGTACCTGATTGTAATAACTCGTATACATATTACACTTATAGAAATGATTGCTGTAATTCAAAATGTAGAACTTTGAAGAGCGATACACTTTTTAATATTTTGAAAAATAATATGTTCAATATAATAGAAACCAATAATAATAGATGCAGTAATGGTTCCACTATTTGGTATGGTGAAAGCAGTTATATAACTTATGTTAATTGGGATGATTTTATTAAAGATATGGATAAATACATTAATAAAGCATATGAAATACAAAATAATATTGATGCTTATGATATCTGTAAAGAAGTTGATTAGAAATAATATTAAAAGATCATTATTTTCTTAAATTAATATTATTGTGTGGAATTCATTAAATAAGCGTAAAGCCTTAATTTTGATATGCTTCCCTTAAAGTAGACAGATTAAATAATAAAAAATCTGTTACCAGAAAGGGGAGCATATGATTTTATAAGGCTTTACGCTTATTTTTTACGTTCTCGAATGAGATGAAGGAGGATAAATATGTTAGAAAATTTGGTTTTAAAATTCAAGGTGGAATCATTCAGAAAAATCCCAAATCCATATCTTAATATATTTATAAAGGACATTTTGACTAAACTTTGTTATAAATCTACAATATTATGAAAAATATGATAATTGCTTTGAATGTATATGTTTAGAATATAAGAAATAAAAAAGCAGACAACAGTAACAATTTGACATACGAACATATGTTCATTATAATATTACCTAAGATTACAAATTAAGGAGTGATTTTATGCATAATATTATAGAATTAACAAAAAGACAAGGAGAAGTATTTAAAGCTATAGAATCATATGTTGAAAAGTACAACTATGCGCCAACGATAAGAGAGTTATGTGATATTATCGGAGTAAGTTCAACTTCGACAGCGTATAATCTTGTAAAACAATTAAGGGACAAGGGGTATATAAAAAATAGAGATGGATGTCCTAGGACTATTTATATATTAAAAGATTTAACTAATTAATAGGGGATGTTGTTGTAATGGAGCGTAGGGAAGATTATTATTTATTTTCACATTATATTTTACCATATAATGTATTTAAACTTAAGGACATGATGATAAAGAACATTTTAAAGGATAAATTGTGTGCAGGCTTAATAAGGTCATGGGATAGTATAGAAACAGAAAATGGTGTTAACACTCAGTCTCCTAATTTTGAGATGCATGTAAATGATATGAAAAATGGTAAATCATTAATTATTATCAAGATGCCTGAAGCTAAAGAAACTCAAGAAACACCTTTTATCGGTATTACTTATGATGAAAATTTTGCTGATATTAGATATTTTGTATTTGAAATAGCGGCTAATCTTTATAAAGAACGTGGTTTCTTTTTATGTGAATGGTCTAAAGAATTCAATCATATCAATCATAAATTTTATAAGAATTTATTAAATGTAGAGGAATTTTATAATGCAGTAATAGAAGCGTATTAATAGATTATAGCCTAAAAAACTAGGAGCGTTAAAAAGCTTCTAGTTTTTTTAATTCTACGTACATAGTATATGAAAGATTTATTTTATTATTAAGTAATCTTCCAACACATGAATGGGTAATACCTAATAATTTGGATAATTGGCCATAGGTTAATTTATTTTTAATCTTCCAGACTTTGATTTTTTCACTGGGATTATTAAAGTATATCTTATAATATTCATGAAAATAATTATAAGGAAGAATGAATAATTTACATATTTTATCTATGCTTATGGGTTTTGGCATGACATTGTGAACTTCCCAGCCTTCTATTGTGCTACAATGCATATTTAATAAATCTGCTAGATCTTCTTGTCTTAGGTTATGGGTATATCTTAATTTGATGATTTTATCAGCAATAGTTGTCTCTGGTAATCCTTTATACAGCACTTTATATAGGAAAAAAGTCTTACTTGTAAATATTTTCCTAATTGTCGCACTTTGGTTCAGTCTGCTGGTGCTAACTATGCTAGTTCACCAGAACGAGTGCTAATTCATTGCCTTGATCCGGTTTTTGT
>LIDZ01013767.1_pt1 | contig 22952 bp, 19 predicted proteins | sample 644651 | NCBI WGS metagenome assembly LIDZ01 (sample SAMN03856242, study PRJNA289617) | food metagenome | isolation source: wine grapes on drying loft during traditional withering process | host: Vitis vinifera cv. Corvina | place: Italy: Gargagnago di S. Ambrogio di Valpolicella | collected 2014-01 | reverse complement strand
TGGGTCAGTAACGGCCTATCGGCGGCAAGCGGCCTCGCCACAGGGTGGATTGGCCATCAGCGTTTGCCTAGGACAGTTGCGGGGCTTGTGCGTGTGCTTTCGCGGGTAGAGCCCCGCCCCCACTGGACTCAAAACCATCGCCGCGAAGTGGCCTTCACCCAGCCAGATTCTGGAAGGCGAACTGGACTTGATCTGGGATGCGGGTCATCAGGACCTTGCCCGCGCGTATCGACACTCTCGCCTTGGCTTGGCGGCAGACGGCTTCGAAGTCGTTTTCAGCATCGAGTATCACCAGGTTGGCTGGGCGGCCAACTGCGATGCCATAACCCGCGCCAAGGTTGAGGGTGCGGGCGCTGTTGTCGGTGACCAGGTCAAGGCAACGTGCCAAGTCTTCAAAGCCCATCATGTGGCAGATGTGCAAACCGGCATCCAGCACTCGCAAGATATTGCCGTTGCCCAGCGGGTACCAAGGGTCCTTGATGGAATCCTGCCCAAAACACACGTTCATGCCGGCGCGGTCGAGTTCGGCCACCCGGGTGACGCCACGCCGCTTGGGAAATGTATCGAAGCGACCCTGCAAGTGAATGCTCTCGGTGGGGCACGAAACAAAGTTGATTTCCGAGCGCTTGAGCAAACGGAACAGCTTGGAACAGTAAGCGTTGTCGTACGAGCCCATGGCCGTCGTGTGGCTCGCCGTGACACGGCTGCCCATGCCGCGCACGCGCGTCTCTTCGGCCAGCACCTCAAGAAAACGCGACTGCGGATCGTCGGTCTCGTCGCAATGCACGTCCACCAGGCAACCGGTGCGCTCGGCCAGATCCATCAAGAACTTGATCGAACTGACCCCCTGCTCGCGAGTGTTTTCGAAGTGGGGGATCCCGCCGACGACATCCGCGCCCAACTCGATCGCTTGCTCCATCAGGGCACGACCGCCAGCGTAGGATTCGATGCCCTCCTGGGGGAAGGCGACGATCTGCAGATCGATCAGATGGCGGGCCTCATCGCGCACCTCGACCATGGCCTTTAGTGCACCCAGCGTAGGGTCGGTAACATCCACATGGGTACGCACATGCTGAATACCGTGCTCGGCCAGCATACGAATAGTGGTGTGGGCGCGCTGTTTGGTGTCTTCGTGGGTGATGGTTTCTTTGCGCTGGGCCCAACGCTCGATGCCCTCGAACAGAGTGCCGCTCATGTTCCATTCAGGCTGGCCGGCCGTCAGGGTCGCGTCCAGATGAATATGCGGCTCGACCATGGGCGCGATCAACAGCTGGCCCCTAGCATCGATATCACCGGCGGCGGCTGGGGTACTCGCAGCTTGTGGGGTAATGGCGCTGATACGGTCGCCATCGCAGGTCACGGTGTGCAGACCCGGTGTTTTGCGCAGAGTGGCGTTGATGATCTTCATGGTCGGTCCTGTAATCGGGCTATAGCGCAGCTTTCACGGGAACCACAGCAGCGTCAACCCATTCATCACAGCTACCCCCTCGTGGGCATCCGGCTCTGGCCGCGAAAGCGCCCGAGCGGGCCAACGCAGATCCCTGCCCGAACCCGTGGCCAGGCCGCTTGGCGCCCAAGGCCATCACTGCCCCCCTGCTCTCAAACAGCCTGACGCCGATCATGGCGATACAGCCAAAGCAACGGCGGCAGCAGTACCAACAGGGCTGCAAGATCCAGCCACAAATGCGACCACATACCCGCACTCAGAGAAATCGCAATGTCCTGGGGAGCCCACAAAAGCAGGCCTGCCATCAGCCATGCCCAAGGCATTGGATGTTTGAGGGTGTTGCCGATGTGCACCAAGGCCAGCAAGCACAGCGCGTAGGCTTGCAGCGTGGCGCCGAACAGGGCGACCCACCAGACTTGTTGCGCCCGCGCTGCGGCGGGCACCTCGGTCGACCAGAAGGCGTGTTCGATGCTGCTCAGGTACCCATCAAGCAATCCCGAATGGCCTGCCCAGCTCAGCAACACGCCGCCAAGCAAATGAGCGGTGGCGATGGCGTACAGCCAACCGACCAATACGCGTCGCAGCTTGTGGGGAGAGAACGACATTCCTGATCCTTGGGGCATGCTCGAGAGACCGTGAGTATACCGAGTCGCCCAGACCTCACAAACACGCCAGACCACGCCAGGGAGATATCACAGAATGTTTAAGCGACCGTGAGGACTCCAGGAAAGACTTCCCTCTAGCATGGACCTGCGCACAAATCCCTGCGCAACACCCTTACGACACAAGGCCGCCCGATCATGCTGCTACTTATCCTTGCCTATCTGGGGGGCGTGTTGACCATCGTCAGCCCGTGCATCCTCCCCGTATTGCCCTTCGTTTTTGCCCGTACAGGTCAGCCCTTCGTGCGCAGCGGCCTGCCGCTGTTAGCGGGTATGGCGATGACTTTTGCGCTCGTCGCCTCGCTGGCTGCCGTCGGAGGTGCCTGGGTGGTACAGCTCAACCAATATGGTCGATGGGTAGCGCTGGTGTTTGTCGCACTGTTTGGCCTGACGCTGTTACTGCCGCGACTGGCTGATCGCCTGACCCGCCCGCTGGTGGCTGCCGGCAGCAGGCTTTCGGAGGCTGCAGGCAACGATAACCGCCCTCGCCCGGGCGCCTCGTTTTTGATCGGCGTGGCCACTGGAGTACTGTGGGCGCCCTGCGCCGGGCCTATTCTCGGCTTGGTACTGACCGGCGCCGCGCTGCAAGGTGCAAGCATTGGCAGCACTCTGTTGCTGCTGGCCTACGCAGCCGGTGCGGCGACGTCCCTGGCGTTGGCGCTGGTACTGGGCGGCAAGGTATTTACGGCCATGAAACGCTCGATCGGTGCTGGCGAGTGGGTACGCCGCGTGCTGGGTGCTGCCATGTTGCTGGGCGTAGTGGCCATCGCATCAGGGCTCGACACCGGCATCCTCGCCCAGATCTCGACAGCGTCCACTGGCGGCCTTGAGCAAAGCTTGGTCGACCGCGTGATCGGCACCAGGAATGAAAAAGCCGGCGCAACCGATGTTGCCAAGCTGCCCATTGAAGGCGATCTGCCAAGTCTCGACGGCGCTGTGCAATGGCTCAACTCGCCGCCGCTGAGTGCCCAAAGCCTGCGCGGCAAAGTGGTATTGATCGATTTCTGGACGTACTCCTGCATCAATTGCCTGCGCACCCTGCCCTACCTCACCGCCTGGGCTGACAAATATCGTGACCAAGGCTTGGTGGTGATCGGGGTGCATGCGCCCGAGTTCGCCTTTGAACAGGATGTGGATAACGTCCCCAAGGCCATGAAAAAGCTGGGCATCACCTACCCGGTGGCCATCGATAACGACTTCAAGATCTGGCGCGCGTTCGATAACCAGTATTGGCCGGCTCACTACTTTGCAGATGCCAACGGGCATGTCCGCTACCACCACTTTGGCGAAGGCAACTATGCCGAGTCTGAGCAGGTAATCCAGCAACTGTTGCGCGAGGCTGGGCACAAGGACGTCAGCACTGACCTGATAACCGCCAAGGCCAGTGGCGTACAACAGGGCTCGGACAGCCAGGCCATGCGTTCCCCCGAGACCTACGTGGGCTACCGCCGCTCGGAAAACTTCGCCTCGACCCCGGCCATTGCCCCCGACGCCACCGCCACCTACCAGTTACCCGCGCAGCCCACGCTCAACCAATGGGGTCTGGAGGGGCAATGGATGATCGGCTCCGAGCAAGCCATGCTCAAGGGCGCCACTGGCAAGGTCGGCTATCGCTTTCACGCCCGCGACCTGCACCTGGTGCTGGGCCCGGACCAGGACGGCAAACCGATCCGCTTCAAGGTCAGCATCGACGGCAAGGCACCGGGCGATGCCCACGGTACTGATGTCGCACCAGACGGCAGCGGTACCGTCACCGAGCAACGCCTCTACCAACTGGTGCGCCAGCCAGGCGACATCAGCGATCACACCTTTACCATCGAGTTTCTCGACCCGGGCGTCAGTGCCTATGCCTTTACCTTCGGCTGATAGCTAGCGGACGACGACCATCTCACCCAGTACGTCCAGCACGTACTGGGTGGTTTGCTCAACGGCCCCCGCGCGATGGGCGATACCTAGCTCCCGCCATAGGGCCGGGCGCAGCGGGCGCATGATCATGCGTGGATCGGGCTGCGGCGAACAGGCTTCATGGGGCAGCAATGTGGCGCCGTAGCCTGCAGCTACCAGGCTCTTGATCGCATCGTTGTAGTTGAGCTGGATGCGCGCCTGCGGTTGCAGGCCGATACCGGCGAACCACTCACCGGTGACCCGCGACAGCTGGGTGCTGTTGTCGTTGAGGATCAACGCCCGGCCTGCCAGCCAGCCGGGCGTCACCCTGACAGGCGCGTCCCAGGCTGCCGGTAAAAAAGCCATGATGGGGTCGCGGCGCCACGGTTGCAGCTCCAGCCCCGCGACCGGCGCCTGCGGCAAAGCCACCAGGCCGATGTCGAGGCTGCCGTCGACCAGCCGCGCCAGGGATTGCCGTGAGGTGAGCACCGCGACCTCGACATCGATACCCGGATGGCGCTTGCCCAGCACGTCCAGCGCTTGCGGCAGCAGGTAAGCCAGCGCCCCCGTCGAGGCCCCCAGACGCACGCGCCCGGCCAGCCCTTTGACCTGGCGCTGTACATCATCGAGCGCCTGAGAGGCATCTTCCAACAGGCGTCGCGCGCGCTCGATCAGGGTTTCGCCAATGGCGGTAGGGTGTACCTGGCCGCGCTTGCGTGACAGCAGCGGCGCACCGATGCGGGCTTCGAGATCGGCGATGTGCAAACTGACCGTAGGTGGCGCCAGGCTCAAGGCGCGGGCGGCTTTGGCAAAAGAGCCCAGGTCGGCGATAACGACCAGTGTACGCAAACGATCAAGGCTGATTTCGCGCATGAGTGATGTTCAGAAAAAATGAATGTGAGCATCATGATATTCAAATTTTCTTTATTCAAGCCTTCCCTGATGATGCAGCTTCCCTAGCCTGCGTGTGCGAGACAGCGTCATGACCCAGCCCATTGTTTTTATCGACGGCGACCAAGGCACCACCGGCCTGCAGATCCACAGCCGATTGCACGGTCGCACCGATATCCGTCTGCTGACCTTGCCCGATGCCGAACGCAAGAGCCCACAGCGGCGTGCCGAAGCGATCAACAGCGCTGACGTGGCGATTCTGTGCCTGCCCGATGATGCTGCGCGCGAGGCGGTGGCCTCGGTGGTCAACCCTGCGGTGCGGGTCATTGACGCCAGCTCGGCGCATCGCACCGCGCCCGGCTGGGTGTACGGCTTCCCGGAGATGGACGATCAACACGCCGAGCGTATCGCCCACGCCAAGCGCGTGAGCAACCCTGGCTGCTACCCCACAGGCGCTATTGCCTTGCTACGACCGCTGGTGAGCGCCGGGCTGATCCCGGCGGACTACCCGATTACCGTCAACGCAGTGTCGGGGTATTCGGGCAGCGGCCGCGCGGCGGTAGAGCAGTACGAAACACCCGGGGCCGCGCCAGGGCCCGTGTTGCGGATTTATGGCCTGCAACTGGCGCACAAGCATGTGCCCGAGATGCAGCGCCATGCCGGGCTGGCCTTCGCCCCGGTGTTTGTGCCGGCCTATGCGGCATATCGGCAGGGCATCGTGTTGACTATCGCCGTGCAGACCCGGCTGCTGCCCGCCGGCGTGGGTGCACAGCAATTGCACCAGCGCCTGGCAGAGTTCTATCAAGGTGCACGCTATGTCCACGTGGCACCCCTAGAGTCAGCGGCAGCCACGGCGCAGTTGAATCCTGAAGCCCTGAACGGCACCAATGATCTGCGCTTGGCGGTGTTCAGTAACGAGGAGCAAGGGCAGGTGCTGTTGACGGCCGTGTTCGACAACCTGGGCAAGGGTGCTTCGGGGGCTGCGGTGCAGAGTCTTGAATTGATGCTGGGGGCCTTTGCCTGACGCGCCGCCCTGCCTGCGCAAACACCCAAAAAATACGCTTTCTTTACGCCCCGCCCCCACCCCCGACCTAGAGACTTTACGCCCACCCTTGGGACCATCTCCACACGCGGCATACGCCGTATTTTGGAGATGGCAATGGACGTTCTGGATGCAGTGTCACTGGTGCTCGCCATAGGCCTGTTCGGCTATCTGCTGGTCGCGCTGTTGCTCGCGGACCGGGGGTAAGCCATGCACAGCTATGACTATGGTTTGATCATCGCGTTTCTGGGGTTGGTGCTGATCCCGGCACCCTGGCTGGGGCGGTTCTATTACCGGGTGATGGAAGGTGAGCGGACCTTGCTCAGCCCAGTGCTGCTGCCCGTCGAGCGCCTGTGTTACCGGCTCAGTGGCGTCGACGCACAACAGGGCCAGAGCTGGCAACAATACGCCCTCGCCCTGCTCGCCTTCAGCCTTGCCGGGTTTGGCGTGCTCTGGGCCTTGCTGATGCTGCAAGGCTGGCTGCCCCTCAACGACCAGCACTTCCCTGGTATGGAATGGACGCTGGCCTTCAACACCGCCGTCAGTTTTGTCACCAACACCAACTGGCAGGCCTACAGCGGTGAAGCCTCGCTGTCTTACCTGAGCCAGATGGCCGGCTTGGCGGTGCAGAACTTCGTCAGCGCCGCCGCCGGCATCGCCGTGCTGGTTGCCCTGTGCCGCGGCCTGAGCCGGCGTTCGGCCAACAGCATCGGCAACTTTTGGGTCGACATGACCCGCGCTACTCTCTATGGCCTGTTGCCGCTGTGCCTGGTGCTGGCCTTGCTGCTGGTGTGGCAAGGGGTACCGCAGACGTTCGCCCACTACGCCCACGCCGTGACGATGCAAGGCGTCGATCAGGTCATTCCCTTGGGCCCGGCCGCCAGCCAGATCGCCATCAAGCAACTGGGCACCAACGGCGGCGGCTTCTTCGGCGCCAACTCGGCACATCCATTCGAGAACCCCACCGCACTGAGCAACCTGTTCGAGCTGGTATCGATCATCCTCATCCCGGCAGCCTTGGTGTTCACCTTTGGCCATTACGTGAAGGACCTGCGCCAGAGCCGCGCGATTCTGGCCTGCATGCTTACCCTGCTGCTGATCGGCGGCGGCGCTGCGCTGTACGCCGAATACCAGCCCAACCCGGCGCTCAACCTGCCCATGGTCGAACAGACCGCGCCACTGGAAGGCAAGGAGACACGCTTCGACACCACGGCCAGCGTGCTGTGGGCGGTCACGACCACCGCCGCCTCCAACGGCTCGGTCAATGCCATGCACGACAGCCTGAACCCACTGAGCGGCATGGTGGCGATGGTCAACATGATGCTCGGCGAAGTGGTGTTTGGCGGCGTTGGTGCCGGGCTCTATGGCATGTTGCTCAACGTGCTGATCGCAGTGTTTCTGGCGGGGCTGATGATCGGCCGTACCCCGGAATACCTGGGCAAGAAGCTGCAAGCGCGGGAGGTCAAACTGCTGGTTGCGACCCTGCTGGTCTTGCCGGTGGCGGTATTGGTGCTGGCGGCCATCGCCTCGGCACTGCCAGGCCCTGCGGGCGCAGTAAGCAACCCCGGCCCGCACGGCTTCAGCCAGTTGCTGTACGCCTACACCTCGGCGGGCGCCAACAATGGCTCGGCATTCGGGGGGTTCAGTGCCAACACGCCGTTTCATAACCTGATGCTTTCCCTTGCGATGCTGCTGGGCCGCTTCGGCTACATCCTCCCGGTGCTGGCGCTGGCTGGCAGCCTGGCGATGAAAAAGACCGCCCCGGTCAACAGCAACACCTTCCCCACCCACGGCCCGCTGTTCGTGGCCTTGTTGACCGTCACCATTGTGTTGGTGGGCGGCCTGACGTTCTTGCCGACCCTGGCCCTCGGGCCGCTGGCGGAACATTTGAGCATGGGTTTCTGAGGCCTATCGATCATGACTATTTCTGTTGCCACACCCGCTGCTCAACCAGCAGCCAAAACAGCGATGAGCGCCCTCTGGCGCCCGGCGCTGGTCCAGGCATTCGTCAAACTTGATCCGCGCCAGCTCAAGCGCTCACCGGTGATGTTGGTGGTCGAACTCACGGCCATCCTCACGACGGTGCTGTGTGCCCTGCCCGACCCGACCGTGCCCACCCTGATCGCTGTGCAGATCGCGCTGTGGCTGTGGTTTACCGTGCTGTTCGCCAACTTTGCCGAAGCCTTGGCAGAGGGGCGCGGCAAGGCCCGGGCCGACAGCCTCAAGGCCGGCAGCGTCGGCCTAGAAGCCCGGCGCCGCACTGCCGGCGGTATTTATGAAACCGTCACCGCTGCCAGCCTGCGCAAGGACGATGTGGTCAGGGTCGAAGCCGGGCAGATGATCCCCGCCGACGGCGAGGTGATCGAAGGCATCGCCGCCGTCAATGAGGCGGCGATCACCGGCGAATCGGCGCCAGTGATCCGCGAATCCGGGGGCGACCGCTCGGCCGTCACCGGCAACACTCAAGTGGTATCCGACTGGCTGGTGGTCAAGATCACCGTCAACCCGGGCGAATCGACCCTCGACCGCATGATCGCCTTGGTCGAAGGCGCTCGCCGACAAAAAACGCCCAACGAGATCGCGCTGGACATCTTGCTGATCGGCCTGACGCTGATCTTCTTGTTGGTGGTCGTGACCCTGCAACCCTTTGCGCATTTTTCCGGCGGCAGCCTGCCTTTGGTGTTTCTGGTGGCGCTACTGGTCACGCTCATCCCCACCACCATTGGCGGCTTGCTCTCGGCCATCGGCATCGCCGGCATGGACCGCCTGGTGCGCCTGAACGTCATCGCCAAATCCGGCCGTGCAGTCGAGGCCGCTGGCGACGTGCACGTGCTGCTGCTCGACAAGACCGGCACCATCACGTTTGGCAACCGCCGCTGCAGCGCCCTGTATGCAGCGCCCGGCGTGACCTCGCTGGAATTGGCCGAGGGCGCCTTGCTGGCGTCACTGGCCGACGAGACCGCCGAGGGCAAGTCGATCGTCGAATTCTTGCGCGAGCAGCACAGCATCGTTGAACCAGGCGCCGCCGAGTTGACCCCGGTGGCCTTTAGTGCCGAGACACGTTTATCGGGTGTCGACCACGGTGCGCATATCTACCGCAAAGGCGCTGTCGATTCGCTGCTGGCGTTTATCCACAGGCAGCGCCTGGAGCTTCCTGCTGCCCTGGCACGCGAAGTCGACAAGATCGCGCAAAGCGGTGGCACTCCCCTGCTGGTGTGCCGAAACCAGCAACTGTTGGGCGCCATCCACCTCAAGGACGTGGTCAAACCCGGCATCCGCGAGCGCTTTGAAGAATTGCGCAAACTGGGGATACGCACGGTGATGGTCACTGGCGACAACCCCCTGACTGCGGCCGCCATCGCCGCTGAAGCCGGCGTGGATGATGTGATCGCCGAAGCCACCCCGGAGAAAAAACTCGCACGCATCCGCCAGGAGCAGGAAGACGGGCGGCTGGTGGCCATGTGCGGTGACGGCGCCAACGACGCCCCCGCACTGGCCCAGGCCGATGTCGGCATGGCCATGAACGACGGGACCCAGGCAGCACGCGAGGCGGCCAACATGGTCGACCTGGACAGCGATCCAACCAAACTGCTGGACGTGGTGCGCATTGGCAAAGAGTTGCTGGTGACCCGCGGCGCGCTGACCACGTTCTCCATCGCCAACGACGTCGCCAAGTACTTCGCCATCCTGCCGGCGCTGTTTGCCAGCATCTATCCACAACTGGGTGTGCTCAACGTCATGGGCCTGACCAGCCCGCAAAGCGCGATTCTGTCGGCAATCGTGTTCAACGCGCTGATCATCGTAGTGCTGATCCCTCTGGCGCTGCGCGGGGTGCGAGTACAGGCGGCCAGCGCCGCGCAGCTGCTGCGCCGCAATCTGCTGATCTACGGGGTCGGTGGCCTGATCGTGCCCTTTATCGGCATCAAGGCCATCGACGTCCTGTTGACCGCATTGCACCTGGTTTAGACCCCATTAGGAGTGTGTGACATGAAAAACCTCATTCGCCCGGCCTTGAGCCTGATCGTACTGATGCTATTGCTGACCGGCGTGGCCTATCCCCTGGTGGTGACCGGGATCGCCCAAGTGGCCTTCCCGGCGCAGGCCAACGGCAGCCTGATGCGCGATGACGCCGGCCAGGTGCTTGGCTCGTCGCTGATTGCGCAGGACTTTACGGGCGCCGAGTGGTTTCATCCGCGGCCATCGGCGGGGGCCTTTGCGACCGTGGCCAGCAGCGCCAGCAACCTCGCGCCCAGCAATCCGGCGTTGGCGGCGCGCATCAAGGAGGACGCGGCCAAACTGTTCGTCGACGGCCAGGGGCCCGTACCGCTGGCGCTGCTGACCACCTCCGCCAGCGGCCTCGACCCCCACTTGGCCCCAGCCGCTGCGGCCTATCAGGTATCGCGCGTGGCCGAGGCCCGGCAACTGGCGCCCCAACAGTTGCAGGACTTGATTGCCACCCACACCGAGACCTCACTGGTGGGCCCGCCTGTGGTCAATGTGCTAGCGTTGAATGCCGCGCTGCAACATCTGGGCACGGCCTCCCGATAACAATGAGCGATGAGCATGAGTAATCCCGCACGCGCCGATGCTTTGCTGGCGGCATTACCCCGCACGGGGCGTGGTCGCCTGAAGGTATTTCTGGGTGCAGCGCCTGGGGTGGGCAAGACCTACGCCATGCTCCAGGCCGCCCACACACAACAGCGCCAAGGGGTACAAGTGTTGGCCGGGGTGGTCGAAACCCATGGCCGCGCGCAAACCGAAGCCTTGCTCGTGGGCTTGCCAGAGCAGCCGATGCTGCGCAGCCTGCACCGCGACGTGGCGCTGGAGGAGATGGACCTCGACGGCGTGCTCAACGCCCGCCCCGCACTGGTACTGGTCGATGAACTGGCCCACAGCAACGCCCCCGGCAGCCGCCACGCCAAACGCTGGCAGGATGTGCAGGAGCTGCTGGCGGCGGGCATCGATGTGTACACCACGGTCAACGTGCAACACCTTGAGAGCCTCAACGACCAGGTGCGCGGCATCACCGGGGTGCAGGTGCGCGAAACCGTGCCGGACTGGGTGGTGCAGGAGGCCGACGAGCTATTGCTGATCGACCTCCCGCCGCGCGAACTGCTGGAGCGCCTGCGCGACGGCAAGGTGTATGTGCCGGAACAGGCACGGGCGGCCATCGATGCGTTTTTCAGCCAGACCAACCTGAGCGCCTTGCGCGAGCTGGCGATGCAGACCGCCGCCGCGCAGGTCGATACCGATCTGGCGCAAGGTTATCGCCGCCTGGGCCAGGATGCGCCGCCTGTGCGCGGTCGCCTGCTGGTGGGTATTGCCTGCGACGAGCAGGCCGAACGCTTGGTCCGCCATGCCAGCCGCATTGCCCACAACCGCCATCTGCCATGGTCGGTGCTGCATGTTGACGATGGTGGTGCCCGGGACGAGGGTGCCCGCCAGCGCTTGCATCAGGCCCAGCAACTGGCCGAGCGCCTGGGCGCCGAAGTGGTGGTGCTAAGGGCCAGCAGCGTGGCGCGTACCGTGCTGCAGCACGCCAGCGACCGCCGCGCCAGCCTGCTGCTGGTGGGGCAGTCACGTCGGCGGTTGCTGGGTAATGGCTTGTCGGCACGTTTGCTGCGCGAGCCTTCGGGCCTGGAAATCAGCGTGCTGCCGCGCCTGGACGCGCCTGCGCAGCGCCGCTCGCGCCCTGTGGATAAGTGGCGCCCGAGCGAGTACTGGCTGGCGCTGGCAGCCACCCTGCTGGCCAGCGCTATTGCCTGGGGCGTGGCGATGCTCATGGACCTGCCCAATATCTCATTGGTGTTTCTCGCGGCGGTGTTGCTGGTGGCGGTGCGCAGCAGCCCTGGGCCGGCGCTGGCCTGCGCGGTGCTGTCCTTTGTGGCCTACGATTTTCTATTCATCCCGCCGCACTTTTCGCTGAGCATTCAACGCGAAGAAGACGTCCTGACCTTGCTGTTTTTTCTGCTGATGGCCGCCCTGACTGGCAACCTGGCCGCACGTCAGCGTCGCCAACTCGGTGCACTGCATGAGGCACAGGCACAGACCACGCGCCTGCTGGAATTGTCTCGCAGCCTGGCTGCTGCCACTGATCGCCAAGCGGTGTTCAGCGCCGCCGCGCAGCGCTTGCAGGGCTGGCCTGGGCTGGACATCTGCCTGCTGGAAAAGCCTGGGGATAAGTGGCAGGTTGCGAGCGCTGGCGCCGAGCAGTTTTCCGAATCGGAAATTGCCGCTGGCGAATGGGCTGGGCGCCATGACCAAGCTGCGGGTAAAGGTACCGGCACCTTGCCGTCCGGGCGCTGGTGGTGGTGGCCGGTGGCGCTGGAAGGCCAAGTGCTGGCGTTGTTGGCGGTGGCGGAACAGCATGACGGCGCGTTGGATGGCCAGGCCCGCCGGTTGCTCGCCGCCTTGAGCCAGCCCCTCGCCCAGGCGCTGGCCCGCGCCAACCTGGCCCACGATCTGGAAGCGGCCCGGCTGCATGGCGAAACCGAACAACTGCGCAGCGCCTTGCTGGCGTCCGTGTCCCATGACCTGCGCACGCCGCTGACCGCCATGCGCGGCAGTATCGACAGCCTCTTGGTGCTCGGCGATGCAATCCCCGCCGATGACCGCCTGGAGCTGCTGGAAGGCACTCGCGATGAAGCCGAGCGCCTGGACCGCTACATCCAGAACCTGCTGGACATGACCCGCCTGGGCCATGGCGCATTGAAGCTGGCGCGCGACTGGGTGGCGCCTGGCGATATCGTCGCCAGCGCCGTGGGCCGGCTGCGCAGCTTGCTCGCGTCCTTGCAGGTAGCGGTGCAGGTACCAGAGCAACTGCCGCTCCTGTACGTGCATGCCGCACTGATCGAGCAGGCGTTGGTCAACGTGCTGGAAAACGCCGCACGCTTCTCGCCCACCCATGGGCGCCTTGAGGTCAGCGCGAGCTTGCAAGGGGATTCTCTGGTGTTCAGTGTCAATGACGAGGGCCCCGGGATCCCCGAGGACGAACGCGCGAAGATCTTCGACATGTTTTACACCGCCGCCCGCGGCGATCGAGGGGGCCAAGGCACAGGCCTGGGCCTGGCGATCTGCCAGGGTATGATTGGTGCCCACGGCGGCCGTGTCGAAGTCCACCAAGGCATCGACGGGCACGGCACCGGCATCAGCCTCTGGTTGCCGTTGCCTGACCAACCCCCTGCCGACACGGATGCCGCGCCATGACCCAGGCCGCTACGCTGCTGATCATCGATGACGAACCGCAGATTCGTAAATTTTTGCGCATCAGCCTCGCTTCCCAGGGCTATCGCATCCTCGAAGCCGCCACCGGCGCAGAGGGCCTTAGCCAAGCCGCATTGCACAGCCCGGACCTGGTGATCCTTGACCTTGGCTTGCCGGACATGGACGGCCAAGCCGTGCTGGAGGAATTGCGCGCGTGGTCCGAGGTACCGGTGATCGTGCTCTCGGTGCGCGCCAGCGAAAGCCAGAAGGTGCAGGCCCTCGATGCAGGCGCCAACGATTACGTGACCAAGCCTTTCGGCATTCAGGAGTTCCTCGCCCGGGTGCGCGCCCTGCTGCGCCAGAACCTCAATACCGACACTGGTGAAGCCGCCGTGAATATCGGGCCGCTGCGTATCGACCTGGCGTCGCGGCGCGTGACCCTGGACGGCGCCGAAGTGGAGCTGACACGCAAGGAATACGCCGTGCTCTGCCAACTGGCGCGCCACCCGGGCAGGCTGATCACCCAGCAGCAACTGCTGACTGACATCTGGGGGCCGACCCACACCGACAAAAGCCACTACGTGCGTATCGTGATTGGTCACCTGCGCGGCAAGCTCAACGATGATCCGGCGGATCCGCGTTTCATCGTGACGGAGCCTGGGGTGGGGTATCGGTTGCGTGAGGGTTAGTGGGGCCCATCTGCCCAGTCTCGACGACGCCGTTGGAATTGATGCTGCAGGCTGAATGGGCGGCGGGCGGGCGTCCGCGTGCGCATCACCGGCAACCGATGCATAAATAATCGTATGGATGCATTTCGTAGTTTAATCGCAAATGGCCAGCTCCTAATTGACGCTGCCGGGACACGTCGTGGTTAATAGCTTCAACGCTATTTCACTTCGAGGTCGCCATCATGTTCAGCTTCCAGTCCCGTAAAAGTCTTGCCGTCAGCGCCCTTACCGGCCTGGCCCTGTTCATCGGTGCCGGCAGTGCCATGGCCGACCAGACACTGCGCCTGGCTCATGCGTCCAGCTCCGACAGCCTCATCAACCAGGCCATGGTGCGGTTCGCCGCCGAAGTCAGCAGCGAAACCAAAGGCGAACTCAAGGTACAGATCTACCCCGATGGCCAGTTGGGCGACGAAGCCCCGATCGTCGACTCGGTGGGCGCCGGTGCCATCGATATCGGCCTGGGCGGCTCCACCGATGGCATCGATCCTCGCCTCAATGCGCTGTCGCTGCCCTTCCTGTTCAAGGACTCCGCCGCGGTGCATGCCTATCTCGACAGCCCTGCAGGCAAGACCTTTTTGCGCATGGGTGAAGCTCATGGTTTCGTCATGCTCTCGGCGCTGGACTCGGGCTTCCGTCAGTTCGCCAACAGCAAGCACCCGATCCTCAAGCCCGCCGACCTCAGCGGCCTGAAGATTCGTACCCCGCCGAACCCGGTAATCCTGGCCACCATCAAGCAGCTTGGCGCCCTGGGCCAGTCGATTCCGTTCGGCGAGGTCTACACCTCTCTGCAATCAGGGGTGGTCGACGGCGTCGAACCCGAGCTGCGCGATTTCTACGACCAGAAATGGTACGAAGTGGCGAAGAACGTGTCTGTTTCCAACTATGTCTGGTCTGCCAACTTCTGGTTCATCAACAAAGATAAATACGAAAGCCTGAGCACCAGCGATCGTGCCGCGTTGGACAACGCCGTCGCCGACGCTACCGTCTGGTATCGCTCCCAGCTCGAAGCCGTCTACACGAAGATCCAGGCAGAAATGCAGAGCAAGGGCGTCAAGTTCAACGAGGTCGACGCCGGGCCGTTCCGCGAGCGGACCAGCCCGGTCTACGCGCAATTCGGCAAGGTCTGGGGTGAAGCCTTCGTCAACCAACTGCGCCACGACGCGCAAGGCCAGTAACCATGTCCATCAGTCAGCACCCGGACCAGCCAGCGCGCGGTTGGCCTGAACGGGGCCTCGCCGTGGTCGGCGCGGTGATGTTCGCCATCACCTTCCTGGCCATTCTGGCCGGGGTGTTCTCGCGCTACTTCAACTTGCACGGGTTCGAGTGGTCGTTCGAGATCGCCACCATCGGCTTTATCTGGGTGACGTTCATCGGCACGGTCATCGCCGAGATACGCCACGAAAACGTGCGCTTCCAAGGCCTGGTCAATCTGCTCCCAGTGCGGGTGCAGAAAGTCCTAGATGCATTGGCCAGCGTTGCCCTGTTGGGTATCAGCCTATGGTTGCTGTACAGCGGCAGTGCGTTCATCGCCCGTACCGGCTGGGCACCGACGCCGGTGCTGCGCTGGCCTGCCGGGCTGAGTTCGGCGGCGCTGATCAGTGCCGCTGCCATGCTTGCGCTGTTGGCGGTGGTGCGCCTGGCCCGCTTGATTCGTACCGGAGCTCGCCCATGACCGTCCTGATACTGTTTCTGGCCTTCCTGTGCTTGCTGCTCGCCGGCTTGCCCGTGGTCTGGGCAATGGCCGGAGGCTCGATCGCCGCCTTGCTGTTCGGCGACCTGCACCTGCCCTTTGCCTGGCTGGCCCAGCAGACCCTGCGCGGCGCCGACTCTTCCACCCTGGCCTCGATTCCGCTGTTCCTGTTGGCAGGCGAACTGATGAACCGTGGTGGCCTGACGCTGCGGATCATGCGCGTGGCCGAACACTGCTTCGGCCGCCTGCGCGGCGGCCTGGGGTTGGTCAACGTCGCCACGGCGTTTATCTATGGCGGCCTGACGGGCTCGGCCACTGCCGACACCGGCACCGTGGCCAAGGTGATGATTCCGGTGATGGAAGCCCGAGGTTATCCCCGGGATTTCGCCGCGGCGGTCACGGCCGCGTCCGGCACGCTGGGTATCATCGTCCCGCCAAGCGTCATTCTGATCATGTTCGGGGTACTCACCAACACGTCTATTGGCGGCCTGTTCATGGCCGGCGTGATCCCCGGCGTGATGCTGGCGGCAGTGTTCATGCTCACGGCCTACGTGGTCGGCGTGCGAGAAAACTTCCCCAAGGTCGAAGGCCGCATGGACTGGCCCGAGTTCCTGCGCGATCTGCGCGGTGCCCTGCCTGCACTGCTGATGCCGATCATGGTGCTGGGCTCCATCGTGAGCGGTTTTGCCACCGCGACCGAAGCTGCCTCGCTGTCGGTACTCTACGCCTTGGCCGTGGGCACGATCGTCTACCGGCAGCTTGGCTGGCGCGACCTGTTCCCAGCTGTCACCGAGGCCGTGACCATCACTGGCTCGGTGATGATCATCATGGCGGTGGCCATGCCCTTCGGCTGGATCCTCACGTTCGAGCTAGTGCCGCATACCGTCGCCTCGTGGATCGTCAACCTGCACACCGGGCCGCTGATCACCATCCTGTTGGTCATCCTGGTGCTCAAGGTGGTGGGTTTCTGGCTGGATCTGGGCCCGGCGATGATCATCCTCGCGCCTATCCTGGTACCGGTGGCCAAGGCTGCGGGGTTCGAGCCCTACCAGATAGGCCTGATCTTCACCATGACCCTGGGCTGGGGGCTGTTCACGCCGCCCATCGGCACCAATATTTTCGTGGTGTGCAACGTCGGGCGGATCGACATCGGCTCGGTATCGAAACGGCTGGTGCCGTTCTGGATCGCCACCGCCTGCGCCATCGCCCTGCTGGTGTCCTTCCCCGGCCTGACCCAGTGGCTGCCACGGGTCATGGGTTACTGAATTCCCTTACTGCCTAGAGACAACAGATGAAACATTTGATCGGTGGAATTTCCAGCGGCGGCCGCGCTTTGCCTGAAATCGACGGCCAAGCCTTCGAGGTCGCGCGTACTCAGGGTCCATGGCTGTGGGATGCACAAGGCGTACGCTATGTCGACACCGCCATGGGTTTCGGCGCAACGATGCTCGGGCACGCTCATCCAGACATAGTCGCGGCCAGCAGCGTCGCGCTGCGCAACGGGCCCATGCCGTCGTTCGCCCATGCCGATGAAGAACGCGCCGCTGCTGCCCTGGCCGCCTTCACCGGCGACCTGACCCAGGTGATCTTCCTCAACACTGGCAGCGAAGCGGTACATCTGGCCTGCCGCACAGCGCGGGTGGCAACCGGCCGCCAGCGTATCGTCAAGTTCGCCGCTGGTTACGACGGCTGGTACGACATCGTGGCCTTTGGTAACGCCGGCCAGGATTCGGCGCTGATGACCGGCGGCCACCGCCCCGAGCGCGACGGTGTACTGTTGCTGCGCTACAACGATTTCGCCGATGCCGAGCAGTTGTTCAAGGATTATTCCGACATCGCTGCAGTGCTGATCGAACCCGTGCTCGCCAATGCCGGCTGCATCGAGCCAGCGCCTGGCTATCTGCAGCACCTGAGTGACCTTGCCCGCGCCAATGGCGCCTTGGTGATCCTCGATGAAGTATTGATGGGGCTGCGCTTGCAGCCCGGCCTGAGCGGCACGGCGTTAGGCGCCGAGCCCGACCTTGCCTGCGTCGGCAAGGCTATCGGCAGCGGCGTGCCCGTGGCGGCACTGGTGGGCAAACCGCAGTACATGGGCCTGTTCGAACAGGGTCGCATCGTCCGGGCGGGCACCTACAGCGGCGCACCTCCCGCTTGCGCGGCGGTGCTGGCGACCCTCGAACGGCTGGCCCAGGCCGACTATCCTGCGCTTCTTGCGCGTGGCGATACCTTGCGCGCCGACCTGGTCGCCGCCTTTGCCACCAAGGGTATCGCGGTGAGTACCACGGGCTACGGCTCGGTATTTACTTTGTGGCACTCGGCCCAGGCGCCGCAAGACTATGCGCAGGCAGCCCGGGTGGCCGATAGCCACTGGACGCTGGCGCTGCACAAGGCGTTGCGTCGCCATGGGGTGATGACCATGCCCTTCGCCTTTGGCCGCGTCTACCTGACCTTTGCCCACGATGCCGAAGCTCTGCAGGCCCTCCTCGATGGCTACAAGGCCGCGATCGCGTCGCTCTGAGTAACCTCGTCACGGGCCGCATGGAACCAGTCGTGGACGAAGTGCGCCAAGCGGCGGGTGTTCAACAAGGCGTGCTCGGGCTTGAGCAGCGCCAGTTCGATGCTCGGCAATTGCGGCAGTTGCTCGCCTTCCAATACCCGCCAGCCAAAGGGCACCACGGAGGCGGGCAACACGGTCACCGCCTTGCCGAGACGCACCGCATGCATGACGCCCGGCAGGTGCGAGGAGGAGCTTACGACCCGCCACGGCGTCCCCAGCCGATCGAGTGCCTCAATGATCTGCGGCCGGGCCCGGCAGCTGTCGGAGAACAGCGACAACGGCAAGGTGCGTTGCTGCTCCGGGAAGTGACCCGGCGCGGCGCACCACTGCATCGGCTCGCAGCGCAACAGCTCGCCTTGGCACTTGCTGCTGGCACGGGTAATGATGGCCAGGTCGATGCTGCCTTCGGCGATCAGCGCCTCAAGCCGCGAGGAAAAATCACAGATGATCTCGACCTGCAGGTGCGGATGCCGCTGGGTGAAGGCCTGCATCAGCTCGCAGCCCAGAGTTTCAAGATAGTCATCCGGCATGCCGATGCGCAGCCGCGTGGCTTCCTGTCCACAGTCCAGTGCTGCCAGCGCTTCGTCTTCGAGCATCTGGATGCGCCGTGCATAGCCGATTAGACGTTCGCCATGCTCGGTGAGGGCCACGCCCTTGCGTGAACGTTCGAGCAACTTGCGGCCCACCCTGGCCTCCAGCCGGCCGAGCATCAAGCTCACGCCCGCTTGTGTCTTGCCGATACGTTCACCGGCGGCGGTAAAGCCGCCGCAATCGATAACCGCGACAAAGGCGGCCAGACAGTCAGTGTCGAGATGGCGCATGGGGTGGGTACCTCGGTAAAGACGACGACTTGAAATACCCGTCATGCATTTTCCATTCCGCCATGGGCGCCCTTATCTGCTGGGTCGTCCGCTGTTGCGCGCACCAAGATGTTGCGTGCGGCGTGTTATCGGGCAACAGGCCGCTGGCGGCTGATTGCTGGGATATTCCCAGCGGGCGCTTGACCGAAAGGTACCGCGCCTAGCCTTCGCGTTTTGCCTTGGGCTGCCCGGCAAACAGGTGGCGCTCCCGAGCCCAGACGATCGCGGCGCTGCGGCTATGGACGTCGAGCTTGGAGTAGACCGTCGCGACATGACCGCGCACGGTATTGAGGGCAAGGTTGAGCCGAGCAGCGATTTCCTTGTCGGCCAGCCCTTCGCAGATCAACCCCAGCACATCGCGTTCGCGAGCGGTGAGGTCGGTAAAAGACGCACTGGGGAACTGCCGAGCATTGACGCTTTTGGCGTTCGCCAGCTTCTCGATCAACGTCTGGCTGAACCAGGAGGCATCCTGCATGACCGTTTCGATGGCCTCGACCAGTTCCAGTTCGGAACGCTTGCGCTCAGTGATATCCACCAGCACCAGCAGGTAACAGGCGGCGTCCTGGATGCTGACGGTATCGGCCGCGAGCACGCAGTCCAGGGACTCATCACCTTTTTTGCGCAATTTGAGGTCGAGCCCGTCGATACGTCCGGTCTTTTCCAGCACATCGAACAGCCTGCCGGTAACCCCGAGGTCTTCTATGAAATCAAGCTCGGCGACGGTCCTGCCGATCAGTTCCTGGGCGGTGTATCCCAGGGTCGTGAGAAAAGCTTCGTTGGCATCGATCACTTGTTGGCGATCGGCACTGCAAACCAAGGTGGGCACAGGGGTCAAACGAAAGGCCTTGGCGAAACGCTCCTCGCTTTGGCGCAGCGCGGTTTCGGCCTTGCGCCGAGGCTCCAGATCGGTGAACGAAAACAACATGCAGTCCTCTTCGTTCATGTCCAAGGGCTGGCCCGCCACGATCACCAGCTTGGTTCCCCCGCCGGGCATTTTCAGCTCGGCCTGCATCTGCGGAATGGTGGCGCCCTGGGTCAATCGCTCGATGGCCAAGTCTTTGCGCTCGGCGTTTTCAAGGACATCGACTTCGTACACGGAGCGGCCGATGACGTTCTCGCGCGAATGCCCGGTCATCTCCAGAAACCCTTGATTGACCTTGATGAACCGCAAGTCGCTGAGCCGGCAGATGACGGCCGGCGCCGGGTTGGCATTGAAGGTCTTTTCGAATCGCTGCTCGGCACTGGCCCACTCCGTGGCGTCGGCGATGATCAACACCCATGACTCTGCCGTGCCTTTGCTGTCTTCCAGCACCATGCCGCGAATACGGTGCACGCGGCTGCGCTCTTGCTCATCCCCTGTCCGGGTGACCTCAACGATCACGTCACTGAACACATCGCCGGCCGCTACACGAGTGAAGGGATGTTGATCGACGTCCAACGGGTGATTGTTGCGATAGCGCAGCGCAAATCGTTCCCGGTACTCATCGCCATTGGCGCCCAACTCGCTGATCTCGTCGACACCATGCATCTGCAGGGCAGCTTCGTTGGCCCAGATGATGGTCTGGTCGGCCTCGATGAGGATCACGCCATCCGACAGCCCCGAGATGATCTGGTGCAACTGGCGGCGATTGGTTTCTCTGGCAAGCACGGCCTCGCTCATTGATTCAGTCTCCGGTGATATGCGCATCGGTGCCGAGCCCCGAGAGATGCATGTGCATCCCGGTGTATCGGACCGGATGCCCCTAGCTTAGTGCAGTACTCCCCCGCCGCGGGTGGTGCGAATGCACCAGACGCAGGGGTGCATATGCGCCAATACAGCGTGCATCCAGCCCGGCAGACTGAGATCCATGCCGTACCAGACGGCCGAGACGCCTGCAAGGCTGCCTCTCTATCCAGCCGACGCGCCGCAAGCATCGGCTGATACGTAATAACTGCCCGAGGAATTGTTCATGACTACACCCTACGTAAATGCTCCAGCGAGCAGCGCTTCTCCCTTCAGAGTGTCCTGGAGTTCGGTATTTGCCGGCGGTGCGATCGCACTGGTCACCTACCTGGTACTGAGCGTACTCGGTACTGCCATCGGTGCTGGCGCTGTCGATCCCATGGCTCAAGGCAACCCTTTGAGTGGCTTCGGCACCGGCGCTGGCGTCTGGTTGTTCGTCAGCACCTTGATAGCCGTAGCCGCCGGCGCGTGGGTGGCAGGCCGCACTGCGCCCGACCGTGGCGGGCTGCACGGTCTGCTGAGCTGGACCGTTACCACACTGCTGACCACCTGGTTGCTGGCCTCGCTGGCAGGCAGCCTGGTCGGCACCGCCGGTAACATTGCTGGCAAAGGCCTGTCTCTGGCAGCCGATGGCGTCGCCGCAGCGGCCCCTGGCGTGGGTCAGAGCATCAAGCAGCAGCTCGACAAGAATGGCATCAGCCTGGATTGGGACAGCTTGAAGTCGCAGCTGGACACGACGCTGAAACAGTCGGGCAAAGCCGAGTTGGATCCATCCAAGCTTGAACAGAAAACCGATCAGGCCAGCAGCGATGCCAAACAAACGGCTGCTCAGGCATCCAACGATCCAACCCAAGCCGGTGATCAACTGAAGCAGTGGTTCGACCGCGTGCAAAAAGCCGGCGAGCCTGCGCTGAATGCTGCCGACAAGGACGCGCTGGTCAACATCGTCGCCGCCCGCACCGGTAAAAGCCATGAAGAAGCCCAGCAGGTTGTGGATAACTATGCGCAGGCTTATCAACAGGCGGTGGCGAAGGTGCAAGAGCTCAAGCAGCAGGCCGAGCAGCAGGCACGCCAAGCAGCTGATATTGCCGCGAAGAATCTGTCGAAAGCTGCTTGGGGGACGCTGATCATGTTGTTGATTGGTGGCGCCGTGAGCTTTGGGGTCGGTCGCTTTGCTCTGTCGTCACGCCCTCGGGTCGTGGTTGCTGTGGTGTAAGCCTTGAAGCTGTGAATCAACCGGTCCGCCTGCGCGGGCCGGTTTTTTTTGGTCTGCGATTGCGGGTGATATCCTCCGCAGTGCCCCCGCCCCTGAGACAGAGGACACAGACCATGTACAAGGATTACCCCGCCGCTTACCAGGTCAGCAAGGGCAGCGCCTTGCAGGTCGATAAAGCCTTTTACGAGCGCATCCGCGACAGTAAGGCCAGCCGCACCCTGATCGAACAGTTCGAAGTACCGATCCGTACCGGCCGAGCCTGGAAAGTCCCGGCGGGTCACGTATTCCGGGTCACTACCCCGGTAGGCCCGCAGGTGGGCGACTTCAACGTGTGGAACGCCAACGATCCACGCGAGCGCCTGTGGGCAGCGCGCACCCGGCAGTTGCAGGGCGCCCACGTCAGCACCCATGACCGCCTGTGGTCGAACCTGCCCTTTTTGCGCCCGATGGTGACCATCACCGACGACAGCCTGGCCGACTACGGCATCGACGAGCACGGCGGCCGCCTGCACGACCTGCTGGGCACTCGCTGCGACCCGTACGTGAACCGCATGCTCACCGGCGAAGACTTCCACCATCACTGCCACTCCAACCTCACCCGCGCCGTGTTGCCGCACGGCCTGACCGAATTCGATGTGCACGACGTGCTGAACATCTTCCAGTGCACGGGCCTGAACGCGGACGACATGTACTTCATGAAGGCCTGCCCGGCCAAGAAAGGGGATTACCTGGAGTTCTTTGCCGAGATCGATCTGCTGTGCGCCCTCTCGACCTGCCCGGGTGGGGATCTGTCGCTGGCGATGTGGGGGCCGGACGCACAGGATCCGCTTACGGTGTGCAGGCCGTTGGGTGTGGAGATTTATAGCCTGGACGCGGAGTTGCTGGAGGGTTGGGAGTCGCCGGCGCGGGCGGCTTATAACGGCAATCACGGGTTGATGATTGCCAAGGCGGATTGGGAGAAATAGCGGGGGGTGGTGGAGGAATTGACGCCCTCTTCGCGGGCAGAGCCCGCTCCCACAGGGATAGGCGATCCGCTGTGGGAGCGGGCT
>LIDZ01000200.1_pt2 | contig 22956 bp, 26 predicted proteins | sample 644651 | NCBI WGS metagenome assembly LIDZ01 (sample SAMN03856242, study PRJNA289617) | food metagenome | isolation source: wine grapes on drying loft during traditional withering process | host: Vitis vinifera cv. Corvina | place: Italy: Gargagnago di S. Ambrogio di Valpolicella | collected 2014-01 | reverse complement strand
TCAGAGCTAAATCCTCCATGTGAAATACAATCTATAAATGCTTCGCATCTTTTCTTTAATAAAACTGCTTTTGGCTTTTCTTCAGTTTCTAATGCATCTTTCATGTATCTAACATCTTCTTGCAATTTAACATATTGTTGTTGCTTTTCATTATGTACAATTTCAAATTTTTCTCTAACAATATTAGACTACAATGTTGATAATTTTAGACAAAAATAGAGAGTATAGGATTAAATCCCATACCCTCTAAATCATTTAACTAAATGTGTAATTTAGCCACATTAAGTATAACATATTAATGCACCCATGCCCTAGTTTCATCTACCTCATAACTATCTTGAGTAGTACAATCAAGATATGAAGCTCCATATATATCAAAACAATAACATTCTCAATCTAACCATATTCATTGTGATTTTGCCAATAATCTTTATAATACCAACCTTGACTAATGGTTAATTAATTACATCCTATTTTATATACATTATCTACTTGCTAAAAACAATGTGTAAAACTTACTCCAGATACTATAGTTGAAACTATAGATGAAGAGAACCAGGATATCAGTAGTGAAGAAGTAATAAAAAATATTCAGAACTATACGGAAAAATAATCGAAATATCAAGTGTTAAAGTAATTATTTACTAAAAGGCCTTCGTTAATTTGAGGTTTTTTACTTTTTTTAAAATTATATAAAATATAATTTATTTTAACATTTTCCATAGTTCATCACCAATTCTTCCTAAAGGTTCATTAGCTTTTACACGCTCAGCAAAATCCGCCTTCCATATAAAGAAATCAGATAATCCGCCTCTTGGTGGATATAAATTACTAAAATTTAACTTTATTTCATTTATAACACTATCGGCCTCAATATAGTTATTATCTATACATTGATTTAAGAGCTTAATTACATATATAACCTCTGATATTTGATAATCAATATTCCCTTTCTCATTTACTTCTAATATTACAATTAATTCACTAAATAATTTTTCTAAATTATCTATAGTTAATTTATTTGAACTCATTACCATACCTCCTCGTCTATTTTATTGGTGTTTCACTTAAAGGTTTTACTCCATCAATTTTCCATGGTTCTGAAACAAAAATTTGATTACAATTCTCTCCACCAAGGTAAGAACCTCCTTGATATCCAACTGGACCTTCATATATTGTAGTTCCTTTAGGCATTTTTATTGCATATGTTGATTCTATTGGTGAAGTACCTGTAAGTTCGCCTGTTCTAGGGTCTATCCATTGAGCTTTAACCGCTGAATCTATTCGCACTTTTGCAACTGATTCTGCTGGCTCTCTTGTAAACCACTGTCCGAGTGCATTTTGTTCTTCGCCTGTAATTGTTAATCCGCCTTCTTTACCTGAACGATATAATATTATATCTTCATCCAAAGTTTTTACATTATATTTTCCTGCCAGGAAATTTGTTGCAGGATTTCCCCTGATTTCAGCCAAGGGTCCAGGATTTTCAATCATATTATAAGCATATTTAGTTTCAGCATTACTTATCCCCTTAGCAGTACTCCCCATTCCACTACCAGCAAAAATATCACCTTGCAAAATACTCTCACTTGTTTTTAAGCATTTATAACTCCGTGCGCCATTAATTGCTACAGCTGCAGAATTTTCGATCAACATACCTGATGAGAAATCCCCATAAACTTTAGCCCATTCTGGGGTTAGTCCATTATTTAGACCAGCTTGTTCATTATACAATGCGAATTGTCCCGGAAATCTATCCCAAAGATATGCCAAGAAATTTACGGATCCATCCAATAAGTTTGTTGAATTTTTCATATTCTCTATATCAATTGCATATTGAGGTCTATTATCCTTATGCATTGCCTTAGCATCTTGAATGGCTCCTTCTAGGGGCATAATCGGCTTATTTACTGCTGTAGATATTTTAACTAATTTTGAGCATATATTGCTCTCCATTTCCTGTATTCCTTGATAATACATTGTAAATGAATCCTCAAAATCTGTCAAACTAGTAGTTTGATTTCTAATAGAAGTTTTTGCAGTAGATACATCTCCCCCAATTCCAAATGATGTGTATGTCAAACTATTTGTGATATCTAATATATCTTCTAAGTTAGAATTCATTTTTTTATAGTATTCTAAAGTACAATTATCAATATTATTTTTTATTGGATATTGTCCTCCATATTCAAGAGAAATAATCCCTACATCATCACTTGTAAATGAAAAGCCATCTGCACTTCTAGTAATGCAATTTATAAAATCCTCACAACGTTTCTTTAATTGAATTGCTTTTGGCTTTTCTTTACTATCTAAGCAACTTTTCATATATTTTATATCTTCTTCTAGATTTTTATATAGTTCTTGCTTTTCACTATTTCCTTCTTTAAATTTATCCTTTGCCTCACCTTACCATCCATTATCAACAAGTTCAGAAATAGCATTATTAATGTTATCTTTCTGTTCTGATAATGTATTTATTAACGTTTCATATTCACTTATTGTAGTATTTAATACATAATTATTAAATATCTTACTTTAGCTGTTTTTAGGCAAAAATAACAGGTACAGGATTAACTCCTATACCCTCTAAATTATTTAGCTAATGTTCAATTTATCCACTCAAATTATAACATTATTCATCTAACCCTATTCATTGTGATTTTGCTAATAATATTTATAATACAGACTTTGAGTACTAATTAAGTAATACCATCCTTTAGAATTTTGATCCCATCCTATTTTATATACATTATTTACTTGCATAGATTTAAAACTTGTACCTGGTAATTTCACACAAGAATCTGTGCCTTTAGTGAAGAACGAAGTGATTCCCTTGCTAGTGAGGGGAATATTCCCGAACTTGCTAATGATATTATCTTATGCCAATAAGTGGAGCAATATTAAAACCAAAAATCACTAAAATTAGTTGCTTTACCAAACCTATAATAATAAACAACACTAACAATACTACTATAGACTTTATTCCCTCTTGTATATATTTAACTACTGGCAGTTTCTTTGTACCATAATAAAGTGCATTACTAATAAAGACACAAATAATGCCCAACAATTTTATTGGAAATAAGGATTGCCAACTATTAACGCCATCCATTATTAGTTGAAATACGTATCCCAATAAATACCCGCCTAAATAAATTTTCCATCTTTCTTTTATAATAACTTTAATACTATTTAACTTCATATGATTAATCCTTCCATTTATTTAATAGATTCTATTGAACTGTCGGCATTATATCCATCAATACCAATGAACAATGAGCCATTTTTCAATTTAGACTTATCAATGACAGTCTTTTGCAATATCATACCATCTTTAGTTTTTCTTGTCACTACAACTTGTTTCCCAACATCCATCACAACTGAACTTGTTTCTAAGCCTTCTTTTTCTGCTCTTGCAACATTTTTGGGTCGTGTAAAAATCTTTGTTGCATTAGAAGGCAATTCATAAATTCCTTTTCCAATTGTAAAACAACCTATACCGATTTCAGTGAAATTATATATATCCTCACCATATTTAGGGCTTATCTTTGTATAACCATATTTCACAGGGTTATACAATTCGCCTTTGTTATCTCCCACTATAGCGCTAGCTACTTTTGTACTTCCTGCAATCATACTGCTTACTCCATCTGCAGCAAGATATCCTCCGCCAACTGCACCGATACCTGTCCAAGAAGCGCCAATGCCAATATCTACACCAAGTGCAGATTCTGTGAAACCACCAGTAGCCTGTAATGTTCCTGATACAACGTTTCTAGTACGTGTCTTAAAGCCCTCAACGTTTTTACCCAAATCAGAATTTGCATATTCGATTACCTTGTCTATTCCATCCCATGTAGTAATCATTGCTTCATCATAATCCATTAACTTAAATAAACCAGTAACGTCATATAATCCATGTTTTTCCTCTATACGGTCTAATTGCTCAAAAAGACCATTTAACTGTTTCTTTACATCATCCGGATAATTGTTAATGTCGATATTCGTATGTGTCATTTTGGCTTCTGCAATCATTGCTTCATATTTATCTTCACCAACAATGTTTTTTATATATTCTAAAAATTGACTATCCACATCAGTTAATTCATTGGCATTTTTTACCATCAATGATTTCGCTTTATCTATATCTACTTCTCCGGTTTTAGAAACAATTGGAGCACTTCCTATATTAGATATTCTTTCACTAATTCCAGATATTTGACCCAATTTTGAGCATATATTTTGCTCCATTTCATTTATTCCTTGATTATATAAAAATAATGAGTCATCAAAATCTTTTAAACTTAATTTTTGATTATTTACGAATCGTTCACAATTAAATAAATCAAAGCCAATATTAAATGATGTATATTCTAAATCTTTTGTGATACTTTCTATAGCTTCAAAGTCTAAATTCATTTTATTATAGCAATGCAAAGTGCAACTATCAATGATACTTTTTATATAATTAGGCCCTGAAAAATCAAGAGATATAATACCCTCATCATCACTTGTACTCTCAGAGCTAAATCCTCCATGTGAAATACAATCTATAAATGCTTCGCATCTTTTCTTTAATAAAACTGCTTTTGGCTTTTCCTCAGTTTCTAATGCATCTTTCATGTATTTAACATCTTCTTCTAATTTAACATATTGTTGTTGCTTTTCATTATGTACAATTTCAAATTTATCTCTTGCGCATCCTGACCATCCTAAATCGAAAAGTTTAGAAATAGATTTATTAACATTAGATTTTTGCTGTGAAAGAATTTCCATTAGCTTTTCACATTCTGCTATCGTTGTAGTTAGTGTTCCTATATTTAATTTAAAATCCATAGTCCTACTCTTCCTACCTTATATTTATTAATCATCATGATGATGATGTTTTCTACTTTGTTCTTCGTGATAATCACTATCTTCTCTTGACATTGATCTGTATTCATTCTTTAACTCTTGAATTTTATTCTCACATTTAGTTATTAGAATAGGTAAAATATCTATCATATCATTATTTAGTTTTCTTTCTTCATTTTTCAAACTATTCATGTTAACACTATTAAATGTAGATTCGCTTTTATTTGCTAAATTTTCAAGATCGCCAGTAACCAAATCATTTTTATATTGTGCACTAGAAAATAACTCCTTTATATTTCCAATCCTTGTTATATCTCTTGAACACTTTCTCATATCTTCGTGACGACATCCCATATTCTAGTTTTCCTTTCCTATTATTCTAAGCTTGTCCTCATATACATATTGTATTAAACATAACTTAATCTTATTTCAATCTAACTATTTATTACTTTCATTATTTATTAAGTCATTTACAACAGTACCTGCCTTTTTTATGTCATCTATAGAATTAGCCGCATCAATTCCTATTGCCGCACTTGGTCCAAATATAGCTCCTGCTATAGATTTTGCTATAAGCCCCTCTAATTCAAACATAGAAAATGCTGCACTTTTTAAATCATTAACTTCCTCTTGCAAATCATTTATTCTTTCAAGAAATTTAGATTCTATAACATTTGCACTAAGTGTAAATGCAATTCCTCCATCTCCTCTCCATTCTTTTTCCATGTTATTATAAACTGCAATAATAGTATCTTTCGCTTGAACTAATGTATTATTATACTCTGTTAATTCTGACATTGCAGTATTAAATGCTTCTTGATTTAGTTTAATTTCCTTATTTTCAGACATAATTATCTCCTATTGTACATATATTTAATTTATATCATATATTATTTTACCATAATTTATTTTTATATACAAATTTTACATCGTTTCGAATTTATCTCTAACAATATTTGACTACCATATTTATAATTTTAGACAAAAATAAAGGGTACAGGATTAAATCCCATACCCTCTAAATTATTTAACTAAATGTGCAATTTAGCCACATTAATTATAACATATTAATGCCCCCAGTCCCACTTCTATCTACCTCATAACCATATTGAGTAGTACAATCAATATATACAGCTCCATATATATCAAAACAATAACATTCTCCATCTAACCATATTCATTGTGATTTTGCCAATAATCTTTATAATACAAACTTTGAGTACTAATTAAGTAATACCATCCTTTAGAATTTTTATACCATCCTATTTTATATGCTTTAACGTATTGAAATTAGTTAATGACCATAAAAAACACGTAATTAAATTATTTAGCACTTGGATATTTTGATGTATCCCAAGTATGGTCTGCACTTAGTTTACTATCTGTTATATTGAAATAATCGTATCTTAGAATATCCTTAGACGATACGGGGTCATCCCATGTAACATCTACATTTCGCCACTTGTTGTCTATATAGACCATATTCCACGAATGAGCTTCTCCATTACCTGTGCCTTCTACAACTATTGATTTAATTCCTGCAATAGTAAACATTTTTTGAGCGAGTAGACAATATCCCTCACAAACTCCAGTATGCTTAATTAAAGTATTATATGGATCGTATATTTTATAAGACTGATCATACCGTGTATTGTTAATTATCCAGTCATGTATAGCAATTTCTTTTTTTGACTGACTCATACTGTTTGGAGCTATCCTTGCAACTATTACTCTTGCTTTCGCATCCAAGTCGGCTTCCATTTCTGCTGTCATCCTATAAACAAAATTAACTCTTGCTTTTATAGTAGATGAACCCACTGACGATGACGCCTGAATATTATAGCTAGATACATTATATGCTTCATATGGATTGGTATACTTTAAATTATCTATCTTATCTTTAATATCCTTACCTAAGTTATTTATGTCTCCTTTATAATCTAAATCAAATGATGGATTTTCTACGCTTATATTATCTAGTATCTTTTGAGCAATATAATCTAAACCTGAGGCTTCTTTGCTTGTTGAAACATCACTTGTTTCTGCCTCACTACTGTTTGGATTATATCCATCTGTAGTTTTATCCTTAGCCATATATCCATCGGAATCAAAATAATACGAGATTTTATCAATTAACCTCTGGTCTACTTTCCATGAATATCCTTTTGCATACAACCAACCTGTAATATCATTTTTCCATTTTGAAATTGCTCCTATTGAATTTAATGCTAATATTAGAGTTAGTATTAGTAAACCAGTTATTAGTTTTAACTTTTTCATCTTCTGAACCTCCCTAATACATTCATACTATATTACTCATAGCACTCTTGTAATCAATTCCGTTTCCTCATTATAGGCTATAATCTAATATGTTTCAATTATTTTTCAATTAACAGTAAAGCAAGGGACAGCCTAAACGGCTATACCCCGCTTAAGCTATCCCTAATGCTTTTAAATAATAAGTTGCACAAATTCATTGAACATATCTGCTAGTTTCACTTTATTAAAGTACCTTGTGTATATTGAGCTTATTCTACTAATTAAATTTGCATATAGTATTTAATTTTTTCCTTCTTACTGATTCTTCAAGCCTTATTCTCATTATATCCTTATCTAAATCCCCTAAATACTTTCTTAAATAGTTAAATATATTTTTGTATTCTTCTGTATTAAATGAATTACTTTCTAATAGTTTATATATTTGTGATAGCTTTTCTGACACATCATCATTTCTAACATTATCAATTCCCATAATCACTTTTAATATGCTTTCAACATTTTGACCATAAGTTTCTTCTATATCGTCTCCATTAATTACAGCTATACCATCATTATGTTTTTTCATTATTCTAAGTTGTTTTGCTTCTATATTTGCTAAAATGTGTGATTAATACTATTGTATCTAATGGTTCTCCATTAACATCACAAAAATCCACTTCCAAATTTTTAAAGATTTTGTGATTACTAAACTTAATCTTTTTTAGCTTCAACTTTTTCACCTCTTTTTATCGAAAATTAAGAGTTAATTTTCCACTTTTAATTTTCACTTCTCATGTATACTATTAATGGCATTTATAACTCATTATATTACCTTGATTATAACCTAAATTTACACGAGTTCATTTTAAATTATTCTTTCAACACATGCTACAACTAATTAATTTGAAAGCTAATTAAGCGACGCAATACTTTTTAGTATAGTATCCATATTACTATAATTAGCGCCAAGTGATTTCGCCTTAAGTAACTCTCCTTTTGCTAAATCAAATCTTTTCATATTGTAATACACTATTCCTAAGAAATAATGCCCATCTTTTGGATCTAATTGTACTAAATCATTGGAATAGTTAACAGCATCATCATATTTCCTTAAAAAGACATCTGAATTAATAATACATTTTAAAGTATATGTGTTTATTTCCTTAGATGGATTTAATGCCAAAATTTCCTTAGCAGTTTTTTCAGCCTCATTCCAATTTTGCGCTTTATTATCTTGCTCTAGTTTTGTTACCAATCTTATTGTTTTACTTTGAGTATTATTAAAACCCCATAAAATTGCTGATGACGTTATTATAACTGCAAGTACTAAGTAAATATATCGATTTAAATACCATAATCTCTTTTTCGATTCATTGAATATTCCTGCAAACGTAAATCCTCCTAAAAGCCCTCCCAAATGTGCAAAATTATCTATTCCAGATTTAGTAAATCCATAAAATAAGTTTATGAATATTAATGCAACTATGTTGTATCCTAATCCAGACTTAAATAATGCAGGATTCTCTGTACATACAAAAAGAACAGCTCCAAATAACCCAAAAATAGCTCCTGATGCTCCTGCTCCAGGATTTAAATTAAACGCGAAACTAAATATATTACCTAAAATTCCGGCTGCAAGATATATGGCTATAAACTTAGCCTTTCCAAGAATTCTTTCAGCAAGTATGCCTATTAAATATAAGGAATAACAATTTAAAGCTACATGAATTATGTTCACATGTAAAAATATTGGTGTTATAAACCTCCAATATTCCCCTTGCAATATGTGGGCATTTTCTTTACTTCCAAAATTTAATAACAGCGTATTATAATCTATACCTGACTTCCATATCATTTTCATCAAGTCCAGTTAAAATAAAATCAACTCTTCTAGAAGTTGCAGGAATCCTATATTCAATTGCAACTCCACATTCATCTGGAATATCATGAGTATTAAGTGCCTTAAACATATAAAGCATAGAATTATCCCATGCCCTAAATTCATTTTCTCTAGATTTTCCTATTTTATTTTTATATTCTCTATCTATTAAGATACTAATCTCATCATTAGTAACATGATTCATAAAATCTCTTTTACTAGCTTCATATACAATCACTTTCAAACGCCCCTTTTTACAGTTGTGAGATGATTTGGTTACACTTAATAAGTTCCTCCTAATTGTGCTTTGCACTCTTTTTATAAGTGTGAAATGATCTTGATTGCAGCATAGCTGCTTTTATAATTGTGTATACTTTTTACTATTTCCCTTAGCTTTTTCAACTGGATATTTCTTTTCGTTTTTATCCATTTTAGAATTAATTATCGTCTCTAAATCCATGCCTAAAGAATCAGCCATATGTATACAATAAACCATAACATCCGCAAGCTCTTCTAATACATGCTCTTTATTATAATTTTTATCATCCCATAAGAATTCTTCTAAAAGCTCTCCAGCTTCAATTGAAATTGCTTTAGATAAATTTGCTGGTGTATGAAATTGATCCCAATCTCTATCAGTTCTAAATTTTCTTATTCTATTTATTGTATCTTTCATAATTACCACTCTTTCTATCTTTTACCAGTATTTTATATTTATTATATCATAATTTTCATTATTAACTTTAGAAATTTTAATAGAATTTTGAATGATTATAAGTGTATTTTTCGCATTTAATAAGTAATTCACTCATATAATTTTTTACCCTCATTATCCAAGTGAAAATTATACAAATATGTTATAATATTAAGTAAAACTTAGTTCATGTGATTATTCTCAATCCAAATTTAATTGACCTTATAAAATTAGAAGCATAATCACCTTTTTAAGGAAGTGTACGTATGAGTAATTTAACTAAAACAGGCAATAATGATACCTTAAAATCTACTCTAGGTTTTAAACCAATAGATACAACAAACTATGATGTTGACAACTATAAAATTGCCAATAATATTTTAAAAGCAAATGAAACAGGATTAATAAATAGTTTAGTAGACTCTAATCTAGCACTTAGACCTAAGCTTCTTATAAATGATTATAGCAAAGGTAGCAAAGTTTTAAGTGATATTTGTGGCGAGCTTACAAAGTGCAATGAGTTTATGATATCTGTAGCTTTTATTACAAGTAGTGGCATCACTCCTCTTTTAGAAACTTTGAAGTATTTAGAACAAAAGGGTGTTCAAGGCAGAATTCTAACTACCGACTATTTGAACTTTAGTGAACCTAAGTCATTAAAGAAGCTCTTAGAGTTTTCTAATATTAATATCAAAATGTATTGCAGAGATAATTTTCACACTAAAGGATATATCTTTAAGCATACTGATCATTATAATATTATTGTTGGTAGTTCTAATTTGACTCAAACAGCATTAACTAAAAACAAAGAATGGAATATAAAATTATCTTCATTAGAAGAAGGTGCTTTAACAGAAGAAGTATTAAATGAGTTTCAATATATGTGGGATGACGCTGATAATTTAACTTTAGAGTGGCTTGAAGCTTATGAAAAGATATATTTAAAGAAAAGAGAGTCTTTTAGAAACAGTAGTGTTCCAAGAATATCACAATATACACTAAAGCCAAATAAAATGCAGGTATCTGCGATTCAGGCTTTAGACAATATAAGGGGAAAAGGCACTAAAAAAGCATTATTAATTTCAGCTACTGGTACGGGAAAAACTTATTTATCAGCTTTTGATGTAAGGAATTTCAATCCCAAAAGAGCATTATTTATTGTACATAGAGAACAAATTGCAAAACAAGCCTTGAATAGCTATCAAAATGTTTTTGGTGATACTAAAAGTATGGGAATTCTTTCAGGTAACTCAAAAAATACAAGTAATGAATTTATTTTTTCAACAGTACAGACTTTATCAAAGGACAATGTCTTATCTAGCTTTCGAAGGGATGAATTTGACTATATTGTTATAGATGAAGTTCATAAAGCTGGTGCCCTGAGCTATCAAAAAATTATGGATTATTTTGAGCCTAAATTTCTACTGGGTATGACAGCTACACCAGAAAGAACTGATGACTTTGATATTTTTAAACTGTTTGATTATAATGTTGCATATGAAATTCGTCTACAACAAGCTTTAGAAGAAAATTTGCTTTGTCCATTCCACTATTTCGGAATTACAGATATATCTATTGATGGTAATGCTTTAGATAATAATACGGAGTTCAAATATTTAGTAAATGATGAAAGAGTTAATCATATTCTGAGTAAAATTAATTTCTATGGATATTGTGGAGATAAGGTAAAAGGTCTAATATTTTGTAGTGATAAAAAAGAAGCTAAAGAGTTATCCCTTAAATTCAATGACCGTGGTTTAAGGACTTTAGCATTAACAGGCGAAAATACTCAGGCAGAACGTGAAGAAGCCATTTTACGCTTAGAACAAGATGAAAATCCTAATTGTTTAGATTATATTTTTACGGTTGATATTTTTAATGAAGGTGTAGACATACCTATAATCAATCAAGTTGTTATGCTTAGAGCTACTAAATCGGCTATAATTTTTATACAGCAATTAGGGCGTGGTCTTAGAAAATATGATAATAAAGAATATGTTGTTATTATAGATTTTGTTGGAAATTATAATAGTAACTTTTTAATTCCAATCGCACTTTCAGGTGATAGAACCTATAATAAAGATACTATTAGAAAATATGTCATGGAAGGAAATCGAATAATTCCTGGCTGCTCTACTGTGAATTTTGATGAAATTTCTAAAAAACGTATTTTTGAATCTATTGATAAAGCTAACTTTAATGATATAAAACTTATTAAGGAAAGTTATACTAGTTTAAAACAAAAGTTAGGTAAAATCCCTAATTTAAAAGATTTTGATTCACATGATTCCATTGATCCTTTAAGGATTTTTGATAATAAAAGCCTCGGGTCATATCATAAATTTTTAACAAAATATGAAAAAGAATATGAGATAGAGCTTAATTCTATTCAAGAATCCTTTATAGAATTTATTTCTATAAAACTTGCTTCTGGAAAGCGAATTCATGAATTAGAAATGATTAAATGTGCAATAAATTATAAGGTTGATTTAATGTCCAAGCTAAAGAATATTCTAAAAGAAGAATACCATATAAATTTTAAGGATAATACAGAGACATCCCTAGTAAATGTTCTCACAAATCAATTTGCTAGTGGAAGTGCTAAGAACACTTATAATGATTGTGTTTTCTTAGAAAAAAACAACTTAGACTATACAATCTCAGATACTTTTATGGAAAACTTAAAATGCCAAGAATTCAAGGAAATTGTTATAGAACTAATAGAGTTTGGAATAGATAGATATAAGAATCTTTACAGTAACCGTTATATGGATACAAGCTTTCAATTGTATCAAAAATATACATATGAGGATGTTTGTAGACTACTGGACTGGGACAAAGGCGAAGTAGCACTTAATATTGGTGGATACAAATTTGATAAAAAAACTAAAACCTATCCAGTTTTCATTAATTATAATAAATCTGAAGATATTAGTGATACCATAAATTATGAAGATAGATTCGAATCCTCTTCGCAATTAATTGCAATATCTAAATCAGGGAGAACGGAAGCTTCTGCTGATGTACTACAAGCATATAATGCTGAAAAAGACTCTGTTGAAATGAATTTATTTGTACGAAAAAATAAAGATGATAAAGCTTCAAAAGAATTTTATTATTTAGGAAAAATTAAGGCTATAGGAACTCCAAACCCTATTATCATGGGAAACACTAATAAAACTGCGGTGGAAATTAAATACCAATTATATACACCTGTAAGAGAAGATCTTTTTGACTATATTATTTCATAAACAGAGAACCTAAATCTATGATTTAGGTTCTCTGTTTAAGTTTTTCAATTACTAATATATCCGCTGGTACCCAATTAAGTTTATCTAACTCATCTAAGGTTGTCCACTTAGCATCATTATGAGCATTCAATTGTAATTTCCCTCCACTTATAGTACATATAAAACAGTGCATTGTAAGATGGAATGTAGAATAATCATACTCAACAGTTGTTAAATATTTAGAAATATCAATATCTAATTCTAGCTCTTCTTTTATTTCACGAATAAGTGCTTCTTCTCTCGTTTCTCCCATTTCCATTTTCCCACCAGGAAATTCCCACATATTTTCAAACTCACCATAACTACGACGAGTAACAAATATCTTATTATCATGTTTTATAATTGCTGCAACTACTTCTATTGTTTTCATATGTATCCTCCTGAGATTTAAATATTATCAATACACTTTATAGTACATCTGAAGTCATTTTGCGTCAACATCTTGTATATACTATATTATTATCTTTTAGAAAATTCATTAACAGCCGTGGGTTTTAAAATTGTTTTAAACTGTGAACTTTCTATATTCAATAAATCCGAAAAAATCCCATGTTATATACCCTACTTTCAGTAATTTGATTTTTAAGAATTTGTTTTGTTTCTATTATCATTATCATATTTACATAATTATACATTTGTGTAAAAAATTATATCATAATTCATCCTTATTATTCATTTTTTGTCATGGTTGCTTTTCTTGATTTATTGGAATAATCAATTTTTTATTTTCAAGCAAAAAAGCACTGCACCAAATATATGAATTTAGTGCAATGCTTGCATATGGAAAATCTTGTTTCCCCCAGGGGTATTTCTGAAGTCCGAAGGTATGAGGTTGCTAATCACTTAATATATACACCAATGGTTATATTAGATAATATCTCTTTTCATTCATTTATAAGTTGTTTTAACACTTCTTTTTTAATTCCTCATAGAAAAATTCTGTCGTAGGGATTTTTATTTCACAGCTTGCTGCTAATTGAAGTAATTTTCCAGAGAATACCTCTAATTCACTTTGTCTTCCTGCAGCAATATCTCTCTTTAATGAACTTGTTGCTAGGTCAGACTGCTTGTACATTATACGATTAAGATGGACTTCTTCTAAATTATCATCAATTTTTATTTTTAACTTTCGAGCCACCATGCAAGCTTCTCCAAGGAGTGATTTTATCTGCAAAATTGCAGTTTCATTTTTTCTAATATCTCCGATTACTGCATTATAATAAGCTGTAACAACATTAAAAGCACAGTTTAATATGTACTTTTCCCATATAGCAGCTTTTATATCCTTTTCTATTATGCAGCTAATATCTGCACTCTGTAAAAGCTTCTGAACTTCAAATAAGGTACTCTCATCAAAGTTGTTTTTTGTTTCATAACCTATATTAATATTACAATATGAACTAGTATGATGTATGGCAAAATCTTTATCAGCTCCTGATGTAATATAAACTAAACCATCAAGTACAGTGCCTTTATCTATTAATCTACGTACTTCATCTGAAATACCAACACCATTAAGCAAAGGAATTATTATAGTATCCTCATTAATCATTGGCACTATTTCAGCACATACCTGTTCCAATGAGAAATTTTTCACACAAAGAAAAATATAATCCATAACCCCCACTTCTTCAGCATTATCACTTGCCATTTTAGGATGAACTATCATTTCTCCATGAACATTACTACATAATTTTAGTCCATTTTTTCTTATTGATTCTAGACGTTTACCTCTTGCAAAGAAGTATACATCACCCAAATGCTTTGCAAGCATACAGCCAATATAACCTCCAACTCCTCCCATTCCAACAACGCAAACCTTTTTATTATCCATATTTAATTCTCCCTCTTTAAGCGATATATGCTATTTTTACATTACAAAATATTCATCCTTACTAATAATTATATAATAATCCTATTTCAAGGTTTATTACATACTTTAATTCTTGTTTCATCTACAGCTAAATCATAACATATTATGGAAAACTATTTTTCTACATTTCTAAATATAAAAGGCTGTAAATTTATTTTTGATAAATTTACTGCCTAGAATTAAAATATTAGAAAAGTAACTATTATTTAGAATTTACTTTTTCATTCATTTCCTCTATCATAAAAGCATTATTAGCAACCATCTTTTCCAAAAAAGAACCCTTGTTTGAGGGTTCTTTCAGCTTTAAAGCGTATTGGCTTTCTCTATATATTCTTTTAAAATTACACATGTATGATTAAATTGTGATTTTTCTTTTTCCGTTAAGTTTATTTCAATAACTTCTTCTACTCCATTTTTACCTAATATAACAGGTACACTTGCAAAAACATTTTCTTCACCATATTGTCCTTCTAATAATGTAGATGCAGGAAGAATTCTCTTTTCATCATGAAGTATTGCTTTAACTATTTCACTTAACCCTACGCCTATTCCAAACTCTGTACATCCCTTTCCAGCTATTATCTCATATGCTGCATTTGCTGTTCTATTGGTTAATTCATCTAGATTAAGCTTTCCATAAGTTTCTGGTTTTTCTTTCATCAAATCAAATAATGGTTTTCCACCAAAATATACATGTGACCATGGTACCATTTGTGAATCCCCATGTTCTCCCATGCAATATGCTTGTATAGATTTTTGATCTATTCCTGTTTCATCTGATAATATTCTTCTAAGCCTTGATGAATCTAACGTCGTTCCAGTTCCAAACACTTTGTTTTTCGGAAAACCTGTTTTTTTCCATATATAATGAGCTATTACGTCTACTGGATTTGATATAACTATAAATATGCCCTTAAATCCTGATTCTAGTATTGGATCTATTATGGTATTTACTTCTTTTATTGTATCTTCTAAGTAATCTAAACGTGATTTATTATCCTCTGGTGGAATTCCAAGACTTACTACTACAATATCTGCATCTTCGCAATCTTTAAAAGCTCCTTTTTTACTTTTTACATAATGAGGTAAATATGAAACTGTATCACTTAAATCAACTGCTTCTGCATTTGCCTTCTTTTCTATTTTATCAATCATTACAATTTCATCACATATACCCTGTATTGCTAGTGAAAATGCACAATGTGAACCTACATTTCCACTTCCAACTATTACTATTTTCCTGGTTTTTATACTCATTTTTAATCACCATCTACTTTCATTAATAATTACTACGATTCAACGATACCGCCTGTTGCTTTTTCAGCATCAGCTTCTATATCTGATGGAATCGTTATATTCAATTTCTTTGCAACATCTGTATTTATAACAACTTTTATTTCACTTAATTTTGTTATTTCAATTTCTGAAGGCTTCTTTCCCTCAAACAATTCTGCTGCTTTAAAGCCTGTTTCTTTTCCCAATTTATAGTAATCTATGCCTAAAGTTGCAAGAGCACCTTTACTAATTGCAGATTCTTCAGCACCAATTACAGGAATGTTTTTTTCTAAACAAAGCTTACCTACTAATGTATAGCTTGAAGCTACTGTATTATCTGTTGGTGTGTATAGTGCATCAATTTCACCAAGAGCACTTGCTAAGTTTTGACTTATTTCATTTGTATTAGTGATTCCTATTTCTTTTACTGTAATTCCATATTTTTCCGCTTCAGCCTTAAATTCATCAACTTGAATTACAGCATTAGTTTCTGAAGTATTGTAAATTACCCCTACAGTTTTAGCCGTTGGAATTAACTTTATTAATAATTGCATCTGTTTATCTACTGGAGTCTTATTTGACATACCAGTAACATTAGTACCTGAACTCTTCCAATCCTTTGCAACTCCTGCTTTTACTGGATCTACTACTGCTGAACATATTATTGGTATATCTTTAGTAGCATTGTATGCCGCTTGAACTGCTGGTGTTGCAATTGCAAAGATCAAATCCTTGTTACTATCTGCAAATTGTTTACAGATGGTTTGTGCATTTGATTGTTCACCTTGAGCATTTTGCTGCTCAATTTTTATGTTTTTTCCTTCTTCATATCCTTTTTCTTTTAATCCATCAATAAAACCTTTATTAGTTAAATCTAATGCATCATGTTGTACTAATTGTATAATTCCAATATTTTTTACTTCTGATGAAGTAGTCTTCTCTTTGCTAGAACCTGTTGTACTTTGTCCACATCCTGAAAGCACTCCACCTACTAAAACTGTACATAATAACATTGCTAATTTTCTTTTTCCTACCATATTACTGTCCTCCTAATATTATTATTTTCATAATTAACACTTTCCTACTATACTACCAAATTCACTACTATTATAATAAATTTATTCGTACTTTAATGATAAATCGATAATAATTTACCGATCTTTTTGTTATAATATCATAATTTATAATAGTTGTAAAGTTAAGTGTGGTGACAGTCACCATCACTTTTCATTCCTAGTATTCCATTTATTTCGAAGCCGTAATCCATTACTCCGACTTCAATTTTAAAATTATCAAGTTTTAACATACCTAAAGATATGGATTCTATATCTTTCTTGTATACAAATTCTGTACCGCCGACCCCTGAAATAGATTCAATAACATCATCATCTTCTATTGTTATACCTATATCTTTAACTACATCCATTTTAAACACACTACCGCCTGAACCTGTATCTAAAAGCTCATTTTTGGTGCTATAAACATACATCTCTACTTTTGTCTTTCTTATGTTTATCCGCATATTCTTTTAACGCATCTTTTCTCTGGTCATATACATTTATTACAGAAAGTTCTTCAACAATTCTTTTTCTTTTCTCAGAGTGCGCATCAATAGCCTCAAATAAAAGCCACTTATTGGAATAAATATGTCTAGCCTCATTCCATTTCATAAAAGCATACCTTCTTTCATTTACATACTCATTAAATTTACCGACTCTATCTGTAGATTTTAATACTAACTTCTTTCCTGTTACTACTTCTTATACAAATAATTTACCATTTACAGCTAAATTATAAAACATATGCAATAATGGATAATATAATTTTTCTTAAGTGTTTCACAATAATCATTATTACCATACGCTTTGGGACGTACTAATTATTTTACCTACTTTCAATTTTCATTCATTGCTTATTGCCTGATTTAATTTGCTATAATCAAAAAAAGCACTGCACCAAATATATTAATTTAGTACAATGCTTGTATATGGAAAGTTATGTTTCTCCCGGGGGTACTTCTGAGACACGGAGTGTTGAAGTTGCTCTAAATATAGCTGAAACTCGGAAATACTATTGTACGATATTAATAGACCTTTCATTAATAAATCCCTCAATGTTTTCTGCTAAGAGATTTAAAAGTCTTTGTCTTGATTCAAGGCATCTCCAACCTATATGTGGAGTAAGAATAACATTCTTCATATTAAAAAGTGGGTTATTTAATTCTGGAGGTTCTTGTTCTAGAACATCAAGTGCCGCTCCTGCAATTTTCTTATTTTGAAGGGCTTCAATTAAATCCGCTTCATTTATAATTGAGCCTCTTGCAGTATTTATAATAAAAGCTTGTGGCTTCATAATTTCTAATTTAGATTTATTAATAAGATGTTTTGTATCCTTTGTCAAAGGACAATGTAAGGTAACAAAATCACTTTCCTTAAGAAGTTCTTCAAGACTAACAAATTTAACATCTAAAGCTCCTAAGTCTTTTGGTGTTCTACTATATACAAGTATATTCATACCTAGTGCTTTAGCTACTTTCATTACTTGTTGACCAATAGCTCCAGCACCAATAACTCCAAGAGTTTTATTTTGTATTTCAAAATGAGGCACCTTAAGATACTTAGTAAAGTTATCAAAATTTTTATTTTCAATCATCCTTTGCTGCGCTGATAATGATGAAGTTAAATTCAATATAAATGTAATAACTAACTGAGCTACTCCCTCGCTGCTATAACCAGGTACATTACATACAGAAATATTTCTTTCTTTTGCAGATTCAATATCGATGTTATTATAACCTGTACCTGCTTCACAGATTAATTTAACAGAAGGCGGAAAGTTTTCAATTAAATCTCTACCAATTGTCATTTCTTTTGTAATTACTATTTCTTGGCCTTTAACTCTTTCTAGGATCTCCTCATTAGTGGTATCTTCGTATTTAGTGACTTTGCCTAACTTATCAATCAATGAAAAATCCAGTTTATTATCAAAATTTATTTTGCTTGAATTAAGAAATATAATATTATTCATTTTTCTCCCCATCTTTCCTTTTAATATATTTATTTTATAAATTTAATTACCATTCTCTTCCTGGATCTCCTGCCATTGAGTTAACAGTTCCTTTTGGATATAAGACAGAATAATGATCTAGCTCAGGGTCATCGTTATTATCTTTTTGAGCCTTAAATACAAATAGAATTTTATATTCTGCTCCAGCTACATAACCTAGAATTTTTTCACCATTGGATGTAACATTATGATCAGGAGTTCCAAAATATTTTTCAACCTTTGATAGAGATATATTGTTTAAACGACTGTCAAAAGACCTAACTTCAAAAATTCTGCCTCCCTTGTTAGAACCAAAAACTACATTATATTTTAAATAAGTTGAATAGTTTCCTTTAGCACCACTTACCCATTCTGACTTATCAGCTTTCCCTAATTTACCCTCTACATCTGATATATTGGAAGAATTATCTGCAAAATCTGAATTAATAATTTTTCCTTCTTCTGCTAAAGTCTTAATGTCCTTTAATAGCGAATATTCATTATTTTCCGTTTCATTATTCTTTACAGTTTTATTTTCATCGGATTTTGATTGATCTGGTGTATTTGAGGTTTCATTATTAGTCTGTGAATTCTTCGATGCATCATTTGAAGATTTATTTGAATTTGAACACCCTGCCATAATAGTTAAGCATAAGGAAATTGTAATAAATAATCTTAGCTTTTTATTAAATTTCTTCATCTTTTTCACCTCCAAATTCATTTATGATTATTATAGCATAAGCAAGGAAAATTATGCATTTTTCATTGAAATGCTAACTTTACATATAAAAAAGCTAGCAAGTTCAGTCATTCTTCCTTCACAAAGACCCCCAGCAGGTTGTGCGAAAATGTAAATTATATAGTATAATTTTTATATTACTAGAAAATTAATATTAGGAGCAATGGTTATGAATTACATTATTGGTGAAGATAGAACTCAAATAAAAATTGAATCGATTGATAGCTATATTTCAAGTAATAAATAATTCCGCCGACCAAGGTCAGTTATACAATATGAGCAAAAAAGCTAAAGATATATTTGAGTGTGAAACTATTGAAGTGCTTGCTGACAAAGGTTATTTTGATACTAAGGATTTTAAAAAATGTGAACAAGAAAAGATTATTTCATATGTATCTAAGCCTAGATATTCTAATAGCATTGGTGACTCCAGATATTTTTTAGATAGATTTAGATATGATAATAATAAAGATATATATATTTGTCCAGAAGGAAAAATATTAGAATGTATTAATAAAAAAACTAAGAGTAACTCAAGAAGATATTGTAATTCTGAAGCTTGTCAACACTGTAAAAATAAATCTAAATGTACAACTTCATCTATATGAAGAACAATAACTCGTACCGAAATGGAGCAATTTGCGGAAATTATAAATAATAGGGTTAAAAATAATCAAGCCAAATATTCGCAGCGTCAAGCATTGGTTGAACATCCTTTCGGGACATTAAAAAGAAGTATGAATTTTTACCATTTACTGTTAAGAGGTTTTAGTAAAGTAAGGGGTGAAATTAGTATTGCCTTTTTTAGTTACAATTTAAAAAGAGTCATAAATATTCTAGGAGTTAAGGGTATATTACAGTCCCTAAAGCTACTATTTTCAAATTTAATATGTTACATATATAAAATAACAACTGTAAGATTTAGTTACAATCGTTCGATTTATGTACAACCTGCCAGGGATGCTTCTGAGACACGAAGTGTTGAAGTTGCTAACATATCTATTTCACATGCTACTGTTTCATTAACTTTATAATCATCTGGAGTAGTGCAATCAATATATATTTCATCTAGAATTTTGATGCCACCCTATTTTATATACATTATTTACTTGCATAAATTTAAAATCATCCATTAGGAACTTAGTTCATGTAAATTATTGTTTTCCACCAGGGGGCTACTTCTGATATTCGAATAATTGAGGTTACTATTATATTCTGATTTCTATTTTCCTCAATGGATAGTACCAAAAAATTAAAATCTGAGATTAGTATTTCTTTAAAATTTGTACCTGGTAATTTTACACAAGGGTCTGTGCCTTTAGTGAAGAACAAATTGATTCACTTGCTATTCATCATCTAGACAACTACCTCTTAATTACAAGTTTTTAGTAAATACTATCTTCCTATCATAGTATAAGTGACATAATATTAAAATCAAAAACAGCTAACATTAGTCTTCTTAATATCTCTATAATTAGAAATATTACTAATATAATTATTGTATACTTCAGTGATTTTGATTGTGCTTTAATTAGAGTGATTTTCTTTGGATCTTGATAACATATATTGCCAAGCATTATTGCTGAAGCAATGCCCATTATTTTTATTGGGAATAATGATTGCCAACCATGAATACCATCCATTAATAGTGGAAGTATATATCCAAATAAGTACCCACATAAATAATATATCCATCTTTTTTTTAAAATAGCTTTAATATTGTTTAAATTCATTTACTTAATCCTTCCATTCAATAGAATCTGCTGAACCCTTGGTATTATATGTATCAACAGCGATGGAGACTTTATCAAATGTCGATATATCTTCTGGCTTATCAATAACAGTCCTCGTCAATATCATACCACTTTCAGTTTTAGCTGTTACTACAATTTTATTTCCAATATCCATTACAGATGTACTTGCTTCTAAGCCTTCATTTTCCGCTCTTATAATATTTTTTATTCTTGGATAAACTTTTATTACATTAGAAGGTATTGCGCTCACTTCTTTATTAAGTGTATAACATCCTATTGCAATTTGAGTCCCATTATATATAAGTTCTCCATATTTAGGGCTTATGGATATATACTGCTTTTTCATAAAGTTCCATGTATCTCCTTCATTATTCTCCCATATAGCACTCTTTACTTTTGAAATGCCTCCACCAAAATTGCTTGCTCCATCTGCGCTAAGATATACTCCACCTCCTATAGCTAAAGGATCAACTGACGCAAATCCCGCTATAATAGTACTTTTTTACCTAAGAACATTTCTGTACCACCACCAAAAGCCTGTAATGCTCCTGATATAACGCTATTAACTCGTCCATCTGTTTTCGCTTCGGCTTTTCTGGCATCAGTACTTTCATCTGCAATTATAGCATCTATTTTATCCCATGTTTCATTCATCGCTTCATCATAATCCTCTAACTTAACCAAGCCAGTTATGCTATCATATAATCCATGTTTTTCTTCTATATCATCTAAATCCATATAAAGCAACTCAATATCCCTCTTTCCACCATCTGTGAATTGATTAATGTCCACAGTAGTAGCTGCTATGTTTACTATATAGTTACCTTCACCTATATTTTTTACATATTCTAATAATTCTTTTTCCTCATCAGTTAAATCTTTCGGATCTTTTAATCTCGCTTTTTTAACTTTATTTCCATCTACATCTCCATTTGGAGAGATAGCACAATTACTTCCAAATTTAGATATGCCATCACTCACACCAGATAATTTCCCAAATACTGAGCATATATTTTGCTCCATTTCATTTATTCCTTGATTATATAAAAGTAATGAGTCATGAAAATCTTTTAAACTTAATTTTTGATTATTTACGAATCGTTCACAATTAAATAAATCAAATCCAATATTAAATGATGTATATTCTAAATCTTTTGTAATACTTTCTATAGCTTCAAAGTCTAAATTCATTTTATTATAGCAATACAAAGTGCAACTATCAATGATACTTTTTATATAATTAGGTCCTGAAAAATCAAGAGATATAATACCCTCATCATCACTTGTACTT
>LIDZ01014883.1_pt10 | contig 23035 bp, 20 predicted proteins | sample 644651 | NCBI WGS metagenome assembly LIDZ01 (sample SAMN03856242, study PRJNA289617) | food metagenome | isolation source: wine grapes on drying loft during traditional withering process | host: Vitis vinifera cv. Corvina | place: Italy: Gargagnago di S. Ambrogio di Valpolicella | collected 2014-01 | reverse complement strand
GCGGATTCGATCTGGGGAATCATTGCCGGACGTATCCTGCAGGGGGCTGGCGCTATTTCCGCTGCGGTCATGGCGCTGCTCTCCGACCTGACCCGCGAACAGCACCGCACCAAGGCCATGGCCATGATCGGCATGACCATCGGTCTGTCGTTTGCCATTGCCATGGTCGTCGGCCCGGTAATCACTGGCATGTTCGGTCTTTCCGGGCTGTTTCTGGCCACCGGCGGCATGGCCTTGATAGGCGTTCTCATCGTCGCCTACGTGGTGCCCAAGGCCAGCGGGGCATTAATGCACCGCGAATCCGGCGTCGCCAAGCAGGCGCTGGGGGCAACGTTGCGTCATCCGGACCTGCTGCGCCTGGATTTGGGTATCTTCGTGTTGCATGCGATGCTCATGTCCAGCTTCGTGGCTTTGCCGCTGGCGCTGGTCGAAAAAGCCGGTTTGCCCAAGGAACAGCACTGGTGGGTCTACCTGACGGCCTTGCTGGTTTCCTTCTTCGCGATGATCCCGTTCATCATCTATGGCGAGAAGAAACGTCAAATGAAGCGCGTTCTGCTGGGCGCCGTCACAGTTTTGATGCTGGCTGAGCTATTCTTCTGGGCATACGGGGACACGTTGCGGGCACTGGTCATCGGGACAGTGGTATTCTTCACCGCGTTCAACCTGCTGGAAGCCTCCTTGCCGTCGCTCATCAGCAAGGTTTCACCGGCCGGCGGAAAAGGCACGGCAATGGGAGTTTATTCCACCAGCCAGTTTCTTGGATCGGCCGCAGGTGGGATACTGGGCGGCTGGTTGTTCCAGCACGGTGGGCTCGATGTGGTGTTCCTGGGTGGTGCAGCCATGGCCGCCGTCTGGCTCGCCTTCGCAGTGACCATGCGAGAACCGCCTTACGTGACCAGCCTACGTCTGCCGTTGTCGCCGCAGGCGCAGCGTGAAGCAGGCCTGGCAGAGCGATTGATGTCCGTAACAGGCGTGACAGATGCAGTGGTGGTTGCGGAAGAGGCAGCCATCTACATAAAACTCGACACAAAATTATTGGATCGTGCCTCTCTCGAAAAGCTGGTCAATCCAGCTTCAGAAGCGTGCGAAGCCTAGGAGAACGTTATGGCCCGTGGGGTTAACAAAGTCATATTGGTCGGTACATGCGGCCAGGATCCCGAAGTTCGCTACTTGCCTAACGGTAACGCCGTGACCAACCTGAGTCTGGCAACCAGCGAACAGTGGACTGACAAGCAGTCCGGTCAGAAAGTCGAAAAGACTGAATGGCACCGTGTATCGATGTTCGGCAAGGTCGCCGAAATCGCCGGCGAATACCTGCGCAAGGGTTCGCAGGTCTACATCGAAGGCAAGCTGCAGACCCGCGAGTGGGAAAAAGACGGCATCAAGCGCTACACCACTGAAATCGTCGTCGACATGCAGGGCACCATGCAACTGCTGGGTGGCCGTCCACAGGGCGACGCTCAACAAGGTCAGGGCGGTGGTGGCAACTACAACCAGTCCGCACCTCGTCCACAGCAGTCGCGTCCACAGCAGTCGGCGCCGCAGCAGTCTGCACCTCAGCAGAACTACAACCAGCAGCCGCCACAACAGCGCGACTCGCGTCCAGCGCCGCAACAACAAGCGCCGCAGCCAGCTGCTGATTTCGATAGCTTTGATGATGATATTCCGTTCTAACCTACATAAGATGAAAGTGTAAAGGTAAATTGAGTCAAGGCTGTCTAAAAGCCCCGCTTGTCAAAACCTTTTCAGGAAAAATAGCCCTCTGAGCCGTAAAGCTATGAGGGCTTTTTTTTGCCCGTCGTAAAGGTCCTGAAAATTGACTACACAAAGACTAGGTGTAAAGTTAAAAGTCTACATAAGATCTCGTAAAGGAATGGGTGGTGTATGGACGTAAAAATGGTACGACACCCCTCCGGGCAGAACCTACCCATTCTCGTTGACGATGATGGCTTGCCGATTCCACTCGCAAATGAGTGGATCCTCCAGAGGCGTGATCTCAGTCCCAACACCCTCACAAGAAACCTTAGAGAGCTGGCGATTTTTTATGCGTGGCTCGAATCACTCAACATTGATTTCCTTGCTCGTATTGATGGTGACAGCATATTTACCGAGGCAGAGCTGGCCGGTAGCTTATGTGAGAGATTGCGTTTAACGGCAAAGGTTGATCTGGGCCAAGCGGGTGTAGCGGCTATCGTTCAGGGGATCAAGGTTGCGGTGTCGCCTCTGACGTTCAAGTTGCGCCTCATCACTGTGCGTCAGTTCATCAGTTGGTGCTTCCGATTCAAAATGGCAAAATTGGCATCGGGCGATCCTGTGTTTCTTCGAATTCAAGCGCATAAAGAGCACGTTGATAAAATTCTAAGCGATCAAGAGATTAGTAATCCGCCCCAAAATAAGTCTGTTGCCAAAGGGCTTCGTGATCACGAAGTAGTCGCGCTAGTTTGGTGTGTGGACTTTAGGAATCCGGATGCGTATGGCCTGAATGAACACGTAAGGTTTAGAAACTTTATCATCGTAATGACTATGCTAACTTTCGGTCTACGGCCAGCAGAGGTTCTTACCCTGAGAGTCGGTGACGTAGAGTTCGGCAGCGTCACGGCGCTGAGGGTATTCAGGCGAGCAGCAGATCCGAACGACACGAGAAGCCCGCAGCCGAGGGTTAAGCGGAATGGCCGCGATATAGAGATGCAGGTGCCGACCTTCATCAATTTGATTGAAGAGTATATTGAAATTCATCGCGAAAGCGTAATGGAGCGCTACGGGAAGAATCATGACTACCTGATCATTTCTGATGAGGGTGATCCTTTGCATGGTAACAGTATATCTAATTACTTCCAGATCATTCGTCAAAAATTCAGAGACCGGCTGCCGTCAAATCTGACACCGAAATCGCTTCGGCATACATATTCAAGCCGAACTGAGCGTGATATGGCTCAGCGTGGTGTCCCTGAAGATGAGCGTAAACAAATTTTGGCTTATCTTCGAGGGGATAGTAGTACGCGTTCTCAGGAAGTTTATATTTCAGGTGAGATTATTCGGCAGGCTGTTGCTGTTCAGTCTAAATATCATGATGTGCTGATGCAAAGCTTTTTAGAGTACACAAATCATGAATGAAGTATTTAGAAGCCAGCAAGTAGAAGGAGTTGCTCAGGCTGCACGGATAGATTTGGTAAGCCAGCTGGAACCAATACCTAAATCCGTTATTAGCAGAGAGGGGCATGTAGTCGATACGAGTGGTTTGCGATGGCATATGCCGAATACAAGTGGCAGATCTGCGATCCTGAATTTCAAGCGCATACATAATCTGAAATTCCGCTATGCACTGATGCGTTACTGCGCCCACGTAATTAAAACTATTTCGGCGAGTTATGCCTATAGTGTTTGGGTGGACTGCCATCGATTTCTCCTGTTGCGGTACCCAGAGTTTAACCGGGCAGATATCCCAGATTTTGAGCAGGAGCTGATAAATTGTTACGAAAAAATGATTTCTGCTACGAGGCAGGAGCATAAGCTTTATCAAGTTCCCCGAACTAAATCATTTTATCTGTGGTGCTGTCAATACCTCACGGAGGTGGGGTTCAGTGCCGAATACGGAAGCGTCTTGGAAGTCCTCAAAATCCCAGGCGGTCCAAAAGGCGAAGCGGTTAAAAATGAGGACGTGGATGCTGGCCCTCTGCATCGCACCTATGAGCTGCAACCACTCTATAATGCGCTCCATACGGCCACGTGTAGTAGTCTTGCCGAGCAGGAGCAACGTGCTGCGCTGGCTCTGTTCATTGCTCATGGCAGAAATCCTGCAAATCTATCGTGGTTGCGTGAGAGCGATCTTATAAATGTAGCCCCTGGACTGGACGAACCATGCTGGGTAATAAGATATCCAAGGATCAAAAAACGGTTGCTCAATCCTAGGGATGACTTTGTAGAAGTACACCTCCCTAATGAGTTTGTTTCTTACATTCAGTATCTTATTGCCGCAAATCGCCGTGTTCACGCATTGAGTCGGGTAGGGGGTGAGGCTGGGGAATTCGATATACCGCTATTTTTCAATAAGTCCGGTAATACAGCGGCTATGGCCTCTGGGTATCGTGAAGCATATTTCAACTATGACTCAGGCTATTTTGCACTCCTGCTTCAAGACTTTGTATTGAGGCAGAAGATTGTATCCCCTCTTACTAATGCACTGTTGCACCTTAGTCCTAGGCGCCTTCGCTACACTTTAGCAACAAATCTGGTAAAGGATGGAGCTACCCAACGCCAGCTCGCGCAGATTCTCGATCATACTGACCTTCAACACGTTCAAGTTTACTTCGACCTCGCTGGTGATATCGTAGAACTACTAGACAAAACGCTTATCGGCCCGTACGCACAGATGCTTCGCTTCTTCAAAGGCGAATTCATTATGCCTGGCCAGAAAGCAGTGAACGATGACGACACAGGAAAACACATTCCATTTGTCTATATTGAGGATGCACCAAACATCGATTTAGGTGTCTGCGGAAAACACTCGCTCTGTGCGTTGCATCCCCCATACTCCTGTTATAAGTGTCCAAAATTCCAGGCTTATCTTGACGCGGATCATGCTTCCGTACTGGAATATCTTATGAATCAGCGCGAGGAAAAATTTAAGTTTGCAGATAAACGGATAGCAGGTCAGATGGACGAAATTATTCATGCCGTAGCGCAAGTTGTTGAGAAGTGTAAAGATGTTAAGAAAGGGGCGCGTTGATGGCTAAGGTCGCTGCATTTTTAAGTAGACTTGAGCAAGATCGTGCTACGAATCTTGCGCTGTTGGTTAATAAAGCCCAAATGCTTGGTATGCAGGGATTTGAAGATATTGTCTGGGGAGAGCCTAGTTGGATTTTTACAGCTGGGCCAATGACGTTGCTCTCGGCTAAACGATCTGGATCGCCTAGCATCTATTTTCGGCATGCTCCTAAGATAGGGGCGCATCCGTTGGAAGGGGACTGGGAGTCCGCTGCCAAGTCGTTGTTCTGCCTTAGGGCGCATCGTTCAAATCAGAAGATCAGCAATCATCAGTCATTTGTAACCGCTATAAGTTATATAAGCCATTGTGTGGGGGGGAACAATCGTCTCCTTTCTAGGATGATGCCTGAAGATTTGGATGATGCGTGTCGGCTCATATCAGAGCATTACCAAGAGTCGACGGCTTATAATCTGCACAAAGCAATTAACGAGTTCGCCGCGCACTGTGATGCGAACCAGCTTTGTAATATCAGGTTCGAGTACAAATACTCAGGGCTAAAGCGCCCAGCGAATGCCGGAGGGGTGTCTCAGACGCGACTGGATGCACCTCAGAACTTGGAGCAGACCAGTGGTGACCGGATCATCGATCTGGAGGTTTTTGAGCTCATTGGAATGCTTTACCAGAATGTGCCAACGGGCCATAAATATCGGATGTATGTTCTGATGCTCGTAATGCTTGCGTGCATTGGGAGGCGTTTCAGTGAGATAGCGACATTGCCGGTGCAGGTGGTAGGAGTCGATGCTGAGGGTAGAAGATACCTGGGTTATTTCCTGATGAAGACGAGTAAAGGCGATAACGCTCATCCTATTGATAAGGTATGGCTGCCAACAGATGCTGTTAGCATCGTTGAGGACGTAGTCTCTGAGCTGACAGATATCACCCAGGCCGCGCGCTCCACTGCGGAGGTGATGCGAGCTAAGGGTGGTCCTGATTTGCGCTGGATTGAGCCCTATGCTGAGGATCACAGATTTTACATTGCCGATCTTGAGGAGCTGGGGTTCAGCTTCAACGTGTTGCGCCCGACCGGCTGGCTCACAACGAACGGTCATACCTTTCCAGATCCGGATAAGTTGACGTCTCAAGGACGGCGACCGGCTAACCCATCTCGGTTCACCACCAAGCAGGGTCTGATTGCCTACTGCCGCAGCACCTTTGATCCTCGATTAAATGATCCTGTGCGCATAGCTACGACGAATAAGACCTACTATCAAGAGAATCTATTTTTTATCCGTTACCAAGGTATGTCCTCTGGAGCGGTCTCCGTATGTGTTGTCACCACCGTAACGCACTCAATGTTCGCGACGTTTCTTCGCGATCATCTTGAACCGCTTGCTGCTAAATATTGTGATGACAGCATGAAGCCTAATTTTTCAAGTCATGACTTTAGGCACACCATTAATACGCTGTTAAATGATGGCGGGATGAGTGATTTTGTTCAAACCAAATGGTTTGGTCGAAAGTATGCAAATGATACAAAGGCTTATCAGCATACCTCTCGTGAAAAACGAGCGTTGATTTATCAAGAAAAAATCCGTGAAGGAAAGATTGGTGGGGTTGTAGCAGACAACTACATGAAGCTTCCGGTTGAGCATAAAGAAGCATATCTGAAAGCAAAAATCACAGGTGTTCACGAGCTTGGGACCGGGATGTGCACACGCAACCTCTCTCAATCGCCTTGCCCAAATCACCTAGAATGCCATGCCAAATGCTCGGATTTTTCTTGGGAGAAGGACAATGATGATAAGAAGGCTGGCATCGTCCGTGCCTTTGAGATCGAAGTCGTTCAGTACGAGAATGCTATGACAAAATCTCAGTCCAACAGGCAAGGTGAGAGCCACCAGTGGATGGCTCATTCTCAGAAGAAGATCGAGACCCTCACCTCCATGCTAAGTGATTTCGAGATGGATGCTGATGCGATCAAGGCGAAAGTACTGGGAGCGTAGCCATGAGTAAATTTGGCAAGAGAATGGATCCAGGCGACGTGAAGGCTATCGTCAAGGAGCTGGATCGTTGGGCGTTGGGTGAACTGGGCTCAGGCCTGCGCTGGAAAACTCTAGAAGACCAGTTTGGATTCACGCGCCAAGCTCTTAATGCTCGCCTTGAAATCAAGGTGGCATTTGACGCCGCAAAAGCGTCACTGGCTGGCGGTTTAGCTGCAAAGCAGAAAAATGCCGCGAGAACTGCCGAGGAGCTTGCGATTAGAGTAGAGCAACTTGAAAGAGAGTTGCGAGCCTACAAAGACCGCGAGGCTAAATGGTTGCTGAGATGGCAACAGATTGCCTACAACGTTAGGGCAAGGTTCGGCGCTCAGATGAGTTTAATCGACAGCCCAAATAATCCCAAGGACAGGCTACCTAATCTTCGGGCTGTCGACAGCATCCTGAAGCCGCTAGATACACCAATCCCGCCTCTGGGAACTATGGATTCTAAAATATGAATTCAAGCTTTCTTGTAGCGGTCTACAGGGCGGCTCAGAGGGCAGAAAGCTATGTTGGCTGTCAGCTTGCCTGCCTACGGTGCGGCGGTAGCGCTGCACCTTATGCCAATCAATCTTGCAGCCTGCCCATTACTGGATGTTTTGCTTGCGCCAGTTATCTTCCGCAATCGCCACCCGCTTACAGGGAACGCACCACTCCTCGTTAATCTGTAACCTGCGGGCAAGGGTTAAAAACCTCGGTTACGTCGAGTGTTGTATGCCACGGGATGGCAGTGCCTGACACCATTCCGCCTACGGTTTGCTGTCGACCCGACTTGCGCACATATCCGCCATCCGTTCCAGTGAAGACGTGCTGCCCTGGCTTCGTGAGATAATCAAAGAAACTGACTTTCACAGGCACATTCATTTGTCCACCTGGTGTAATGACGGCGAGCATGATCGCTCGGTCTTTGGTGAATACAACGAACGGTTCGACTCCAGTGCGACCACCAACTGTCTTCACGCACTGCACTTGTTCTGGGAGGATGCGTGCGGTTTCAGTGTAGGTGTGGTTGTTGTAGAGGCTGAGGATCAGGCCTTTGCTGGTCAACACTCCCAGGCCTTGAGTGGCTCTGCAGCTGCCTTCGCTTCCATATGGGAACAAGCACCAGTTCGTTTCCGACACTGCTTGAATATCCGATGGTGCAATTTTCAGATCGCGCTGGATTTGGGCTTTTGATTCCGGCGTGTCGTAAGGGATCATCACGCATCCCCCAACTGTCACTGCTGCGATGAGGCCGATGGCCGCAGCTACGTTTTGGATTGATGATTTGAAGGTGTTCATTGTTCGCTCTCCTTGCTGTATTGCCACCACTGGAAGGCTGTGGTGTTTTTGGTAGAGAACCTTACGGCATGGGCGGCAAGCAGTGATCCTCGTGCGGATAGCTGGATCGGTAGATGACTTGACTGGACGCTTACGCATTTAATCCGTAAGCGTCCGGCGAAGTCACCTAGTCCGACTCCGGCTCTATGAGTAGCGTCAGGTTTCGATAGGTAGACCTGGCTCGCCGTTTGTTTGCGGGCGATAGTTTTTCTTCGCGCGGAGCAGCGTATAGAATCTATCGATGAGCTCGATGAGCGCATCGGCAGTCTTGCGGAAACTCGCATCTACTTGCGGCTTTTCCAATGAAACCGTCCGGGAATACTCGTTATTGGTATTGGCAACAGCTACGAATTTTCGAATGTCATGGCTAGCCACGCCCCTACCATCGTAAGCCCTGTATCGCTCGAATCGGTCGCTAGCTACCTCGTGGAATGCCTCAAGATACAGTGAGCCCTCATAGGAGTTGTTAGGCCGGAGGATCTCGCCCAGCTTCTCTCTGAGCTTATCAATCGCACGTTCGATGAATCCCTGAATTACTGTCTCGCCAGTTGCCGTGTCTGGGTGGTGGATCGTCACAGCATGGAAGTTGTACGCGAGCATGCCTAGATACGAGTTGCAGAGGCTTTTGACCGGCTCCAGTTTTTTTTGAGCATAGAGATAATCATACGGGTCTGGCACCAGCGCTTTCAGCATCTCTTCCAATGCCGATTCGAATTCTGGCACCTCAGTGGTGCAACGCAAGAGCACATCCTTGAGATAGAGCTCGTCTCCGTGCTGGAGGTAATTCTCGTAGTGGTTAAGCACAGCCTTGTAGGTCTTCTGAAGAGCCTTGTCCTGCAGCAGCTGTGGCAACGCCCTTAAGGCATCAAACACTGGAGTCAGATCAGGCGGTCTTGCGACATTGACCTGGATGCTCGTGATTTCGACGTTCAAGCTTTTGAGTAGGTTATTTGCCAATGCTAGCCGTGGGAGAAACTGCCCGTTGGCCGCGCGTCCATAGACCTCTAACGGAGCTCTTGCGCTCTCGCTGCCTCCCGTGGAAATTACGTCTGTAGCCATGACTGTGATCTCGCGGTAGTGGGTACTTAATCCCCCGGAGTCTACCTCAGCGATAAGGTAAGACTACAGCCTGTAATGCTGTGCTGCAGGCTTGGCTAAGAAGCCTGTTTAACCTTGGCAACTGAGTCGATTGAAGGGGAGAAGGGACGTCTGGATTCAGACCGCAGGGGAGGATGGTCTAAACCCGGCCATCCTGATGAAGGGCCGGGTTAGGGACATGGCCGAAGCTCAAGCTTGCTTCCGCACCGATAACTCCCAGCTCGGACGTCAAGGTGACCTAACTGGACGCTTACGTTACTCCTGCCTATGGATCGGTCATGGGTAGGTCACCCTTGCTCGATAGCGCTCAACAATGAACCAGGGATGGACCATATTCTGACCTTGCGTCTACGGGAAGGTATAGGTGACGCCGGGCATCAATCAGGCCACTTTCGTTGCGAGCAAATGCGTAATTGCATCCCGCTTGTCGACCCACGTGCATTGCTACAGGCCAGTCCATTCGGCCTATCGGGCGATGCAAATGACGAAGAAAAAACGCCTTGCGACGTTGCAAACCGCGTTTTCCCTCTCCTAGTGGGCCAGCGGCCGACTGCACTCTGCGCAATAGTTGAGGTAGCGTTGCGCGGCGACCAGACCGCATTTGCTACAAGCGTCACCCGCCCCCGCAAAACTTATCCATGAATCGGCAGACTACTACGCCCGTCCGCCGATTGCATGGCAGCCAAGAAGCTCACAGAGGGCATGATAGATACGCTCCACGCTTCTCATCGTCAGGGCAATTTGGAGACCACTAACTGCAAGGCGGCATCCACCGCCCAGATGTGGACGGTCGCCGTCCGCGACCGAGACCTGCCTAATCATTGCCTTGGCGGCGATATCCCCTTAGTAGGACTGATCGGCGGTTACGACCAAGCCACACAGCTTTGGCCGAGCGCTACGGGATTCTCCATCGCAGCGTAGCGCGAGTTTGGATGGAGCGGGGCTTGGGCTAAACGTTCGCCGGAGAGTGTCTTGAGCGCACCGATACCGATCTGCAGCGATCACGACAAGCGCAAAAGAAACCCGGGGGCGCGGCTGAACCAATCCTACGAACTACGAACGCAGGCCCTTTCCAGCTAACACGTGGCGATTCACAATAGTCATGTTTTACTACGGGCCATACAGAAGATCGCAGAGCACCATCAATGAGTGAGCAAAGAATCGAACAAGGCTTCATCGACAAGCTAATTGAGCTCAAATACAGCTATCGTCCAGATATCACAGATCGTGCCTCACTGGAGCGCAATTTTCGCGAGAAATTCGAGGATCTCAACCGTGTTCGCCTCACTGATGGCGAATTCGCCCGCCTGCTCGACGAGATCGTCACCCCTGATGTGTTTGCGGCAGCCCGCACCCTGCGCGAGCGTAACGCCTTCACCCGTGAAGACGGCACCCCGTTGAACTACACTCTGGTCAATATTAAAGATTGGTGCAAAAACACCTTCGAGGTGGTCAATCAACTGCGTATCAATACCGATAACAGCCACCACCGTTTCGATGTGCTCATCCTCATCAACGGTGTGCCGTGTGTTCAAGTAGAACTGAAAACGCTGGGCGTAAATCCGCGCCGCGCCATGGAGCAGATCGTTGAATACAAAAATGACCCCGGCAACGGCTACGCCAAGACGCTTCTGGTTTTCCTGCAGTTATTCATAGTCAGCAACCGCGATAACACTTACTACTTCGCCAACAATAACGCCCGTCATTTCTCGTTCAACGCCGATGAGCGCTTCCTGCCGATCTATCAGTTTGCTGATGAGGCGAACAAGAAGATTACCTGCCTCGACGGCTTCGCCGAGACCTTCCTCGTCAAATGCACGCTTGGCCAAACACTCAGCCGCTACATGGTGCTAATAGCCAGTGAGCAAAAGCTCATGATGATGCGCCCTTATCAGGTCTATGCGGTGAAAGCCATTGTCGACTGCATTGAGCAAAACTGCGGCAACGGCTATATCTGGCACACCACTGGCAGCGGCAAAACACTCACGTCCTTCAAGGCCTCCACCTTGCTCAAGGACAACACTGACATAGAAAAATGCCTCTTTGTGGTTGACCGTAAAGACCTCGACCGCCAGACCCGTGAGGAATTCAACAAGTTCCAGGAAGGCTGTGTTGAAGAAAACACTAATACTGCTGCATTGGTACATAGGCTGCTGTCCGAGGACTACGCCGACAAAGTGATTGTCACCACCATCCAGAAGCTCGGCCTCGCCTTGGATGAAAACAGCAAGCGTAACAAGCAGCGCAAACGGAACGACCAGCTCACCTATAAAGAGCAGTTGGCCTCACTGCGCGACAAACGCATTGTGTTCATCTTTGATGAATGCCACCGCTCCCAGTTTGGCGAGAATCACAAAGCCATCAAAGAATTCTTCCCCAAAGCCCAGCTCTTTGGCTTTACCGGCACGCCCATCTTTGAAGAAAACGCCTCACGCGTAAAAGTGGAAAACCAGCAAGCTTCTTATCAAACAACAGATGAGCTATTTCAGAAACAGTTGCACGCTTACACCATTACCCACGCGATTGAAGATGCCAACGTGCTGCGTTTCCACATCGATTATTTCAAACCAGAAGGCAAAAAAATACCCAAGCCTGGGGAAGGTCTAGCCAAGCGAGCGGTGATCGAAGCCATCCTCGCCAAGCATGACATTGCCACTGCGCAGCGTCGTTTCAATGCCATTTTGGCGACGGGCAGCATTAACGATGCTATCGAGTACCACAGCCTGTTTGCCAAGTTGCAACATGCCAAGCAACTGGCGGACCCTGACTACCAGCCGCTGAATATTGCCTGCGTATTCTCACCGCCTGCAGAAGGCAATGCGGACGTAAAACAAATTCAGGAGGATCTTCAGCAAGAAAAGCAGGACAACGAAGAAGATCCAGAAGGTAAAAAAGCAGCGCTTAAAGCTATCCTTATGGACTACAACACTCGCTACGGCGGCAACTACAGCATCAGCGAGTTCGACCTCTACTACCAAGACGTGCAAAAGCGCATCAAAGACCAGCAGTGGCCCAATGCCGATTATCCGCATACGCAAAAAATTGACATCACAATTGTGGTCGACATGCTACTTACAGGCTTCGACTCCAAATACCTCAACACCCTGTACGTGGATAAAAACCTCAAATACCACGGGTTGATCCAGGCGTTTTCGCGCACTAACCGCGTACTTAACAGCACTAAGCCCTACGGTAACATTCTTGATTTTCGTCAGCAGCAAGAAGCGGTGGATATCGCTATTACCCGGTTCTCCGGCGAGCGGTCCGGCAAACAACCCCGCGAAATCTGGCTGGTGGACAAAGCCCCCGCAGTTATTGAAAAACTACAGGCTGCCGTGCAGAAGCTAGATGACTTTATGCAATCTCAAGGCGTGGCGTGCGCCCCAGAGGCGGTGCATAATCTGAAAGGCGACGATGCCCGCGCCGCCTTTATCGGTCACTTCAAGGAAGTGCAGCGTCTTAAAACACAGCTCGACCAATACACCGACCTCACGGAAGACAACGCTGCTGTCATTGAGCACATCCTGCCCAAGGAAAGCCTGCTTGGCTTTCGCGGCGCTTATCTGGAAACGGCCCAACGCCTCAAGGCTCAACAAGATAAGAACGTTAAAGAACCAGACGGTAAAACCGACTCAGTGGATCAGCTCGATTTCGAGTTCGTACTCTTCGCCTCAGCCGTTATTGACTACGACTATATTGTGGGTTTGATGTCGCGTTTCTCGCAGCAAGAGCCCAGCAAACAGCGGATGAGTCGCGATCAGCTCATTGGTTTGATCCAAGCCGACGCCAAGTTTATGAATGAGCGCGACGATATTGCCGCCTATATCGCCACCCTCAAAGTCGGAGAAGGCTTGAGCGAAACTGCTATCCGCAATAGCTACATCCTCTTCAAACAGCATAAAGACGCCGCAGAACTCGCCGATATCGCAAGCAAGCACCGTCTGGCCCCAGCAGCCTTAGAAAGCTTCGTAGATGGCATCCTCCAGCGCATGATTTTCGATGGCGAACAGCTCAGCGACCTCATGGCCCCGCTCGACCTCGGTTGGAAAGCCCGCACCCAAGCCGAACTCGCCCTTATGGATGACTTGCACCCCCTTCTTACAAAACGCGCCCAGGGCCGCGAAATTTCAGGACTAAGCGCGTATGAGCAGTAAGACGAAAACCACTGCCACGAAGGCAGTGGGCAAACCCGCGCTTATACCTAAGCTGCGGTTTCCGGAGTTTCGGGAGGCGGGAGAATGGGAAAGAAAAACCTTGGCGACCTATTTGACGGACTGCTCTGGAAGAGTGCCATCCGATACCAAATTGCCTATTTATAGCTCTACAAGAGACGGCCTAAAGCGACAAGACAAATACTTCGACGGTCGGACTCTGCACAATAATAACGAATATGGTGTAGTTCCACCTAATGGTTTTGTTTATCGACATATGAGCGATGACGGCCTCTTTAAATTTAATATAAATGAGACAGGTGGCGAAATCGCAGTAAGCAAAGAGTATCCTGTATTCAGAACGAAAAATCTGAATTCATACTTTTTGCTAGCCAAACTAAATGAGGGGTTTGATTTTAAGCAATTCGCTTTTTCCCAAAAAGCAGGTGGGACTAGAACCAGATTGTATTTCAGTCGCCTTTGCGAATGGGAAACATTGATTCCGTCGCCTCCCGAACAAAAGAAGATTGCCGAGTGTCTGTCTTCGCTAGAACAGCTCACCGCCGGGCAGGCTAGAAAATTAGAAGCACTCAAGGCCCATAAAAAAGGCTTGATGCAACTACTTTTCCCCCGTGAAGGCGAAAGCCAACCCCGACTCCGCTTCCCCGAGTTCCAAAATGCCAGAGAGTGGAAGCGCGAAAAGTTATCTAGCTGCCTTATAAAAGTTATCGATTACAGGGGTAAAGCCCCGCCAAAATCTAAGTCAGGTGTCCCGCTAATTACCGCGAAAAACGTGAGGTTTGGGTGGCTCGACATGACAAATGACGAATACATAGAAGAGAAAAAATATGAAGAATGGATGACGCGAGGCATTCCATTGGCGGGAGATGTTCTTTTTACTACCGAAGCGCCGCTGGGTAATGTAGCGTTGTTTCCATGTGCCGGAAAGTTTGCCTTGGGGCAGCGACTTCTCACTCTTCGGTCTAATCCTGAAAAATGTCTTCCTGAGTTTCTCTTCCATTCCTTGCTTAGTCCAAGCATGCAAGAAGATATTGATTTTCATAGCACCGGGTCAACGGCTAAGGGTATAAAGTCGAAAGTATTTGTAAATCTCAGTTTTTGCTATCCGAAGGATATACACGAACAAAAATTTATCGCCGATTGCCTTACAAAACTCGACGATCTCATTGCTGCGCAAACCCAAAAGCTTGAAGCCCTCAAAACCCACAAAAAAGGGTTGATGCAGCAGTTTTTCCCGGTCCCAGCGGAGATGGAGGCATGAACGGTATTCGGACTTACCAAAGTTTGCGCACCTTGGTCACTCGACTGCGAGACGACTTAAACAACCCGACGAAGTCAATAGGACTCGTCCTTCTCTATGCATACAACCGCACCGGTAAGACGCGGCTATCGATGGAGTTCAAGGACGCGGGCAAGCGCAAGAACAACGGTACAGCAGACACTCTCTACTTCAACGCCTACACAGAGGATCTGTTCACTTGGGAGAATGATCTTGCTGGTGATACAGCCCGCTACCTTCTACTCAATTCTAACTCCACTTTCTTCAACGGCCTCAAAGATCTGGCGCTCGACGAGACCATTGAGGGGTACCTCAGTCGCTATGCAGACTTTAGCTTCGACATCGAATATGGAACATGGAAGGTAACTTTTCGCAAAGGCGAAGCGGAAAACATCAAAATCTCCCGAGGCGAGCAGAACATCTTCATTTGGTGCCTTTTCATGGCTATCTGCGAACGGATGCTCGATGGACACGTCTCCTATGAGTCGAACAAATACCTCTACATCGACGACCCCATTTCTTCTCTCGACGACAATAACGCCATCGCCGTTGCCTGCGACCTCGCCAAACTCCTGCGCCGTGCCGCCACTCGGACAGGTCAGAATGGAGTTCCCATGCCCATAAAGGTGGTTTTCTCTTCCCACCACGCCCTCTTTTTCAACGTAATGTGCAATGAGATCGGTAGGACTAAGGAGGGGGAGCAGAAAGTGTCTCACAGACGTTACTTTCTGCATCGTCCAAGTGCTGAAGGTGTCTTTACCCTCCGGTCCACCGAGGACACGCCATTTTTCCATCACGTCGCGGCCCTCGCCGAACTACAGGCGGCAGCCAATGCAGATTCCGGCAAGCTCTACACATTTCACTTCAATGCGCTCCGCAGCATTATGGAAAAAACAGCTGCATTCTTTGGGCACGCGGACATTTCCTTCTGCCTGAAAGCTCTCGCGAATGAGGAAGACACAGCGCTCTACAACCGCGCACTCAACCTACTGAGCCACGGCATATATGCCATCCATGAGCCGACCGAAATGGGCGATGACAACAAGGATTTGTTTCGCCGCATTCTCAGAGACTTCATCAGCACTTTTAAATTCGCCTTGCCTGACCTATTGGCCGCGACGTCAGCCGCAACAGCTGCCGCACCAATTCCAGCGCCTACAACCGAAGCTACCACATGAATGACACCAATCGAAAACAACTTGGCCAAACCCTTTGGGCCATTGCCGATCAACTTCGCGGGGCCATGAACGCGGACGACTTTCGCGACTACATGCTTTCCTTCCTCTTCCTGCGCTACCTCTCCGACAACTATGAGATAGCAGCTAAAAAGGAACTTGGAAGCGACTACCCCGAGTTGCCTAGCGACGTATTGCTAAAAACGGGAGCAGCGACTCCTCTGCAGGTCTGGTATGAGGAGAACACAGCGGACATCCCGGCTTTCGAGAAGCAGATGCGCCGCAAGGTGCATTACGTCATCGAGCCTGCACACCTCTGGAACAGCATCGCTAACATGGCCCGTACTCAGAGCGATGAACTGCTCAGCACCTTGCAGTCAGGCTTCAAATACATCGAAACCGAATCGTTTGAGAGCACCTTTCAGGGCCTCTTCTCTGAGATCAACCTCGGCTCAGACAAGCTGGGCAGAACCTATGTCGACCGCAACGCCAAGCTCTGCACCATCATCCAGAAGATCGCTGAGGGTCTGAACGACTTTTCCACGGACATCGACGCGCTCGGAGATGCCTATGAATACCTAATCGGCCAATTTGCCGCCGGTTCCGGCAAGAAGGCGGGCGAGTTTTACACCCCGCAACAGATTTCCGACATCCTTTCAGCCATCGTCACACTTGATAGCCAGGACCCGAAAACAGGCACGAAGAAGCGGCTGGAAAGCGTGCTGGACTTCGCCTGCGGCTCCGGCTCCTTGCTACTGAACGTGCGTAAGCGCATGGGGCCTCATGGTATTGGCAAGATTTACGGTCAGGAGAAGAACATCACCACCTATAACCTTGCCCGTATGAACATGCTCCTGCACGGGGTAAAGGACACCGAGTTCGAGATTTACCACGGCGACACCTTAAACAACGATTGGGATATCCTGCGCGAGCTTAACCCTGCTAAAAAACCCGCATTCGACGCTATTGTTGCCAATCCGCCTTTCAGCTATCGCTGGGACCCAACAGAAGCTGTGGCCGATGACGTGCGCTTCAAAAACCACGGTCTGGCTCCTAAATCGGCTGCCGACTTTGCTTTTCTGTTGCACGGCTTTCATTTTCTGAAAGATGAGGGTGTGATGGCGATCATCCTCCCCCATGGCGTGCTGTTCCGTGGCGGCGCTGAGGAGCGTATTCGCAGCAAGCTGCTAAAAGACGGCCATATAGATACCGTGATCGGGCTACCCTCCAACTTGTTTTATTCCACGGGGATCCCGGTGTGCATTCTCGTGCTGAAAAAGTGCAAGCAACCGGACGACGTGTTGTTTATCAACGCAGCAGAACATTTCTTCAAAGGTAAGCGCCAAAACCAGCTAACGGATGAGCACATTACCAAAATCATTAAAACCTACCAGACCCGTGAGCCAGAACCTCGTTATGCGCGTAGGGTGGAGATGGAAGAGATCGAGAGGAACGGCTATAACCTGAATATCTCCCGCTACATCAGCACCGCGATCGCAGAGGAAGAGATTGATTTGGAGGCTGTCAATCACGAGCTGATCGCACTCGAAGAGACTATTCAAAAGACGCGGGACAAACACAATGCATTTCTGAAAGAGCTGGGCCTGCCGCTGTTGGTGTAATCGCGCCGGAGCATAGGAAAAGCAGCAGCCCCACGGGCTGCATCGAAGAGCCGCGGGGAATACCGATTGTCTGCGATGGCCATGCCGTCAGGATAATTAAACAATCGGCCATCAAGCAGGAGCTGAGAAGTGAAGTCTATCAACGTCGTGAGCAAGGCATGGACAAATACGTACGAAGAGATTGCAGCGAAGACCAAGTTGGCTCGGGCCGTACTGGAGCAGCGTAAGGTCAAGCTGCGGGCAGGAAGCGCACTGTCACAGTTGCTGAGCCAAGCCGACAAGCTGAGTTTGGCATGGGCTGGGCAAGTTAAGCCTGATGATCGAGTGGTATGGGACACGGCATTCGTGAACCGGCTAGTAGATGCAGTCATCAATCTGCCAGATGAGCCAGGTATTCAAGAAGCGCTCAAGCGTATGGCCGGGAGTGTCATGCAGCCTGATGATCGCAACACATCCCAAGGGAAGGACGCTCTTTGGGAGCTAGTACTGCTGTCTGACCTGAAGAACAACGGCCTTTCTGTCACGGCCGCAGAACCAGATATCCTGGTTGACTTCGGAATGGGTAACTATCCGATTGCATGCAAGAAGATTTGGTCAGAGAACGGCGTTGAGAAGCGCGTTAGCCATGCTGCCAAACAGCTTGCACCATTCAATAATGGCGGGATCATAGCCATCAATCTTGATGATTTGGTCCCAGTGGAGAAGGTTATAAGCGTTCCCAACAAATCCTATGTGCGCGGAGTTCTGACCAAGTTCAATTTGGACTTCGTCGAACGTCACCGGGACGTATTCCAAGACGCTGTCAGGGACGGCAAGTGCGACGGATTCATCATCTCGACCACCGCCCTCGCTGTGCTATGGGAAGAGGAAACTCCGGCATATCTCGCTTCGCAGACTTCGCTATGGCACATACAGGAGTCATCGCCAGAAGCCCGTGAGCGCTTTCTCGCATTTGGTCAGTTCCAAGGGAAGTAAGTTGGCTGCCGCAGCTAAGGGGAAAACTAGCACCGCCCAGACCAAGCCCTACACTGAGGCAGTAATCGGCCCAGCACAACATCTAGACCTTCCCCTGGATGCTTTAACCCGGCATTCCAGCGGGTTAGGTGCCCTGGACTGAGTGCGGCTACTGTGCTGTGTTTAGCGCCTAACTTGAAGGCGCGATGTGGTGTAAACGCAGATGGTGTTTATTTTTCTTTTCCGATTTCGTCCCATGGGAATTTCTGACTGACTAATTGTTTATCACGTTCGGCCTTGAGGGTGAATCTCAGTCTTCGGAATTCGGCCGGTTCTCTAGTGGGTAAATTGGTAATTTTGGAAAGTTCTGCGTCCCGCTGGGCACTGGGCAATCCGGAGCAAATTTTCTCGCGGACATCATCCAGCAGAGATACATCGTAGTTGTCCAAATAATTGCGATCCAAGAAATGCCAGTAATCACTTTCTATTAGTTTGAATTTTTCGGGAGACCATTTATTCACGACGGATGGCGCCAGCCACCACTGCCCATCAAACATCATGCTTGACTCGATGAGGTTCAATGTATCGATAGGTGTCCATACCTTCCTGTGCCACCGGTTAACATCCCTAGGGTCGCACACGATGATAACCATTGGGTTTTGCTTTGAGGGCACTACGAATACAAACGTATCGAAATCATGCGTGCTCGCAGATAGCTGGAATCGGGTGCGCAACGCGACTGGACAAGGGAACGCTATCCGCCTGATCACCACTCTGGCGTCCATACCGGCCTCTGCAGAGAATGGAGTCAGTGTTAGGTGCTCGTCTACTGGTAGTGCTTCATCGACACTGGTGTAGCCCTCAATTAAATCATAAGCCAAGGCGAGGGCCCGAGTCGCACTAATGGTTTTAGACAGTTCGTGCTCGTAGTTAAAGTTTTCGTTATCTCCAGCATGCTGCGCGCTTGCCCTATTGGCTTGGTCTTCAAACACAATGCCAGCAAACGACCGGTACAGTTGAAGAAATACATCGCCGTTGGTGCGTAACCCATACTTGTCCAGCGAAGAAAACTGCCCGTCATGCTTTAAGCAGAACCCCTTAAATGTGGTCGCTTTTGTTATTCCAACTTTGGTAAATTTTATCTCGCGATAAATTTCGTCATCGTCGCGAAGCGGCTCTGGGGAGATTAGCGAGCCGTCTTCGGCTATATCACGAAGCACATTTTCTTTAGACATCGCATGCGCATGGATGGCTTGAAGTTCGCAGCCGGGAAACATACACTGATGCCTAGCCTTGCGAGCTAAAATGCTTTGAAGCTTGTTATGAAATTTCGCCGCCATTTCGTTATGAGTATTCATGTCATTCCCTGGGTTTTTACATGGAGCTGATTTGAGAGTGAGATTTAGTTAACTGAAAAAAGTTGCAGAATAAAGTCTCGTGCATGAACGGCTTTGAGGGTACGCATCGTTGCCTTTTCCACACAAGGTACAGGTTTGTTGACGCTGATGTCGAATTGACCCGGCTACCGCATTTCGCTGACCCAAGCCTCTCCTCCGGAATGCGTTATCAGCGCTGACTTTTAGCTGATTGTTGAGTGGGCAGAGGTACGTCGGTATTAGGTTCAATTCCGGATCAGCGATAACACGTTGTCATGTGGCAGTTGCGTAAGTTGCGGTTTCAAGGAATCTCGGTAATGGATACGTCTCGATTGGTGAAGATTATTTGAATTGAATCTGGTTCGGGTTTAAAGTCAGATTTTCGCCGAATTTCTTCAAGGGTTAACTCTGCGCGGTAGTATTCAAAATAATTGAACATTTCGTCCAGCGAAACTTCAAGTTTTTCGGTGCTTCCTTTAGCAAATAGAATATGTATTACAGCTGCTAGCGGTAAAGCCATGGTTTGTTCAGTTTTTGATTCCGCCGCTGCTGCCATGCTTTCAAAAAGCTTCTCCAGGTGCTTTTGGATTTCGGAGAGCCAGTAGTCAGTTAAATTACAAGGCAGTGTTGCCTCTGTCCCCAAGTTCATTACCTCGGCTTGAAAACGCTGGAGTATGTACTTTTCTTCCATGTCCTTTCACTCATTTTTGCAAAGGATAAACTGTAGCCACTTTTGGGGCGCGCGCCAGGGCAGCGGTTTGGGCTCAAGGACTTTGTGCTGAGCGACGCGGCTGGCGGGTGGGATCGCTAAGCAGCGGTCACCTTGCGTGTTGTTGCTGGCGCAGTACTGAGCCAGTAGCCGACACTAGCCTAGCCTGCTGCTTTGTGAATCAGTCCCAGTGCTGGATTTTGCCGATTGCTACTGGGTCATTGTCGCGTTTGCAACTGGACAAATTTCGCGTCGGCTGCAATACCTGCGTGACACTGGCGCTACCAACGCGCTTGATATTGGTCTGAGCATCCGCTTATGGACGGCTTATGCCGGTCAAGGACACGCCGCGGGCTCGTCCAGCATGGAATGCAGAGGATGGCGGACATTTCTTCGTAGAAATGACCTGCCCACTGCGTCTTGGGCTTGGCCGCTCAAAGGCCTATCTCTGCGTCTAAAGAAATATAGTGGTTTGGTCAGCAGCGTCGACTGCAGCCTAAGGATCTGCCATCGGTAGGTCATCCTTGCTCGATAGCGCTCAAGCATGAACCAGGGATGGTCCATATTTTGATCTTTGCGTGTACGTGAAGGGTATAGGTGACGCCATGCATCGGTCAGGCCAATCTCGTTGCGGGCAACTGCTATAGCTCAGCCAATAGTGTTTTTAACCCGTTTACCGATCACGGGCGGCTAACCATTCTTTCATGAGGGCGCCATCCCTTGTCATTTCTTCACGCAAGGATTGTACTTCGCTCACTGTAAGAAATGAGCCCGCGCGACGGCTTTCTTCGGTCAGGCTCGATGATTCGAGTTTGACCAGTCTTGATAGTGTTTCTCGCATGGTTAGAACGCCCAGCGGGACATTCAGCGATATTTTGGTAAGCATGTAGGCCCCTCCGTGCGAAATCATATAAATTGGCGATGGGCGGTTGTTTTGCTTATACAACTTTCAAATGCCGAGCGCGTTGTAGTATATGCATTTTTCCAGCTTAAGGTACTCAATGTCTGACGCTAACTCGGGTGTGTAATAGCGTTTCCCTGTAACTAGGTACGAGTCTAGGCTTCCATGTTCTTCACTGTGGCATTGCGAAAACTCCCAAAGTTTTTCCATCTGCCATGACGGAGTTCCATTCACGTAGGGCGGGGTGACTATCATCACATCGGTTACAGAAAGTTCGTTTGAGGCGCTACAGATCACCGTGGCCAGAACAGCTGGATCCATTGTTTGTAGCATCGTCCGAGATGTGTATCCATCGCTATGACGGGTTAGAGTGATGTAAAACCATGGCGCATGCATCGAGTGCTCCACGTAGCGCCAGTGCAGGCCTTCCGCACCTAATGCAGAAAGATCGACGTACGCTTCCTGTCGTGTCATATACATAGCGTTGACCTCAAAAAAGACCACTATAGATTGTAGTCCTATAGTGGTCTATGGGGCCTGATCATCCATTTTGCGTGGTGCGCGAAATGGAGCTAAAGCAAGCGTTTGGTCAGGCACTTAAGCTGCTGAGAACTTCCAAGAGGCTGACCCAGGAGGACTTTTCAAGCATCAGCAGTCGGACATATCTGAGCACCCTTGAGCGCGGTCTCAAATGCCCCACTTTGGAAAAGCTCGAAGGGCTGGCATCGGTCATGGAGGTCCATCCTTTAAGCGTCCTAGCGGCTGCTTATCAGATCAAGGGCGATGACGGAGGCCTCGACTCTTTGTTGGCACGCATACGGGCGGAGGTTGGCTCGTCAGCCCTGGGATCTAAATAGCTCGGCTCTCCCTGTCGCGTGAGCCTCTCTCTTTTTTGTATTTCGGGATTCGCTGATCGCTAAAAGATGAGGGCTTAGCGCCGGCGTTCGCCTAGGAAAAACTTAGCGCAGTTTTCTAGATCATCTGACCACTACAATGTGGCTGAAGGTCCAAACTGAGCTCCACGCCTTCGAGCTAACGCCGCGAAGGCAGCAGTCGGACAAGATCAGTTTGTAAAGGTAGCCTTTACGTCGTTTGGAATCACGGTGATTTTCCTGAAAAAAGATGTACCCAATGCACCGGTTCTTTACGTTTTTCAGCTCGTTTGGTTGTACTCAGTGCGCAATAGCTAGTATAATATGGTGTATTCAGAGGCTATTGTTCCTGCACTCCCAATCTTATGTGAACTACCCTTTTAGGATATAGCTGGACCTGCCATTCAGGTCCAGAGCTGGAGCCCCCGTTCATCGGGGGCTTCGTCGTTTTCAGGTGTCAGAAAGCGCTGAACCACGCTGGCTGTACTTCTGCCGTGAAAGCCGCTGTGCACCTAAAACCGCGCATTCTTCTGCATTTGCGCGTTTTCGAAACAATGCGCGATCACCCAGCTCGCCGGCTTCACCTCACCTCGCGGGCCAAATGTCAATGTCCGTTGTGCCAGCGGCCCATTGCTGGCCGTGGCGCCGGCAACATGCGGGCTGTCCCAAACGCCCCACGTAATAACGGTAGACACCGAGCGCGTGGCAAGCACCATGTCGAGATACCGCTTATAAGTCGCTGCAACTGATCCATCACGATCTCCGATGGACCCAGTCATGTGGCTGTCGTCGACGTCGAGTTCCGTGATGTGA
>LIDZ01010809.1_pt1 | contig 23046 bp, 19 predicted proteins | sample 644651 | NCBI WGS metagenome assembly LIDZ01 (sample SAMN03856242, study PRJNA289617) | food metagenome | isolation source: wine grapes on drying loft during traditional withering process | host: Vitis vinifera cv. Corvina | place: Italy: Gargagnago di S. Ambrogio di Valpolicella | collected 2014-01 | reverse complement strand
TACCAGGCCGATCATCATGACACCCGCCGCTCTTTCGCTTTAGATATAGCGCCTGTAAGTAAACCGGAGCTAGCCATGACCACAAAAGTACCCACGAGTACAACCGCCAGCACACGCAGGCCATCCGTTTCCAGCAGTTTGGAATAATTCATAACACCTATAGCAGAAGGAATAAAGAACAGCAGCAGTTCAGCCAGCAGCCAGGATGCACCAAGCTCTACCCAATGGAGAGAAATGACTCCCGACTCTAATAATAGAAATAATAGGACCATACCAAGAATGCTTCCGGGAATGGGAATATGCATTAATGAAGTTACAGTATTAATAAGTAGTGAGAACAGTGTAAGCCCCGCCACCTGCAGCAAGCCTAAAGTAATCTTTTTCATAAGGCTTCGCTCCTTTCATGGTAATGAAAGTTTACATCTATTTCTTTCATAGGTAAAATGAATAGATCGAATAACTGACATTCTATTTATCTATACATTGGAGGCAGAGCTGTGGATATCCGGCAATTGCAATATTTCGTTCAGGTAGCAAGGCTAAATAGCTTTTCTAATGCCGCCAAATCGTTGTATGTTTCTCAACCCACGATAAGCAAAATGATCCGCAATCTTGAAGTTGAGCTAGGGGCAGATTTATTTTATCGAGAAGGTAAAAGTATCCGGTTGACGGATGCAGGACAAATTCTGCTGACCAAAGCGCAAAATATTGTAGAATCCTTTGGCAGCTTGTCCTCAGAGCTTGATAGTTTACGTAAATTGAAGCAGGGTCATATCCGTATCGGGTTGCCGCCGATGGTGGGTGCAAGCTTCTTTCCAGCCGTCATCGGCCAGTTTCACAAACGGTATCCTGAGGTTACCATTCGGCTGCATGAGGATGGGGCGAAGAAAGTAGAGAACGATGTAGAAACCGGTTTAATCGACATTGGCGTAGTGGTGTTGCCGGTGAATATGGCCAAGTTTCACTGCTTCACCTTTATTGAAGAGAAGCTGGAGCTCTTGGTGCCGGTAGGGCATCGTCTGGCGGGAGCGAACAATGTTCGTTTGGGCGAATTGGCTGATGAGGAGTTCGTACTGTTTCGTGAAGACTTTGCGCTGCATGACCGGATCATTACGGCTTGCGTGAAGGCTGGATTTCAACCGAACGTTGTATATGAGAGCTCACAGTGGGACTTGATCAGTCGGATGGTTACCGCGGGTCTGGGCATTGCACTGCTGCCAGAGACCATCTGCCGTGACATGGACCGTTCACGGATCGAGATTATTCCTTTGACAGAGCCGGCTATTCCCTGGCAGCTTGGAATGATCTGGCGCCGGGACCGTTACCTGTCCTTTGCGGCACGCGAATGGATTTCTTTTGCAAAAGGGTTGCTGGGCGAGCAGTTTCTTCCTTCGGATTATATTGATATTTCGGATAAATAAAAGACTGTATTTTTTACTCTAGGATCGACATATTTTTCTTTTTTTTCAAAATATGTTTTTTGGCATCATGAATTATGATAGGGAAGAAGTGATAGAGAGAAGGTGAGTGGAAGTGATACTTTACCAAGCTTATTCCCTGGATGACCATAGGAGCGATTATAGAGAAGATGAGTTGTTTATGACTATTGAGATTCTTAGATGCGAATTGCTTGAGGTAGCGCAACAACGTAGTCTCAGTGACCGCATAGTATTAGAGTTGAGTGAACGGCTGGATGGTTATATTCTATTGGCGCAGAATAAGATGATGGAAAGCTTGCGCAACCGTAATGAAGTTGCTGACACTCGCACGGGGCCAATGATCAGAAACAAAACAACTTTCCAGCAATAAAAATCAGAACTAAGATGATAAATAGAATATCCAAGAGGAGGGCTGAATCTCCTCTTTTTGTTGTGCTTTCTATAAGGTTCACCTATAATGTCAATTAATAGAAGCTTATTAATAACAATTGGGGGGGTGCCGGGTGGAGGCGAAGCTGACAACATTACGATCAGAAATAGAGAAGAATCTGTCCCGCTCGGGCCATAATCTCGCCTCGTTTGCCAAAGTCTCCGGGCTGAACCGCGGTAGTCTTAGCGCAATACTTCATGGCAATCCGCATAAGCCTGTTTCTTTGGGACAATTAGATTCGATCACCAAGGCCTTTGCTTTCCCAGAGGGCTGGCTGTATCCCCTCTATGTGGATGAATGCTTTAGCGAAGAACGGGTATCACGCCGCAGGGTAGAACCATTTTTAGTTCGCTGCGCCGAAATCGGCAAGCAGCAATGCATAGATGAAATATTAAGCAGAATATTGGAATACTCCAAATCATTGGAGATTATATTCTCAGTAGCTGAGAAGCTATTCAGAAATGGGAAAGTTCAGGAGTCGCTAATCTTTTACAAAATTATAGCTGCGAATGAGCAGGATAATTATTCTGAACGATTAGCAATCAGCCAATATCGCATTTTCAATTCGCTGCAAGCGGTGGTCGATGCTGAGGATAACTTGCGCGCAGTGATCACCTTTGAACCGTTTCGTGGCCGTCTTCCAGAAGCGATGCAGCTGGATGGCTTGTTGAAGCTGGCTAAGGTATGCTTTCTTCTCAATATGTGGAAGGACGTTGAGAAATATGCGGACGAGCTGCGAGCGCTCGCGAATGGTGTGTACCGTGAAGAACTGCAACTGCGCAAGAAGAATGGCAGACGCAGTGAAGAGTTGCAGACGGAGCGGCCTTTGGTAGTTTACTATGGACATGGTTATCTGCTCAAAGCTTCAGCTCTCACCAAGCTGAGACGATACGAGGAAGCGAAAAAGTACACGGCAGGCTACTCGGATTTGAGCTGGTTTGAAATGATGGATGAGGTAGGCCGCCAAGCCGTAGAAACCTTTCGTCTGTACGCCATAGCGAATAGCTACACCCTGGAAATGCTTGTTGGCAATATTAAGGCTTTGCCAGCTTATATTTCTTTTTTGGCAGAGCATCCCGGTGAAATTCTACCGGGCATGCTAATCATTATGGAATCAGCTAATCGGTATGGATTTTCTGCCGATGCTGCACTTACGCGATTTTCACGGGAAATGCTCCGGTTTGGACAATTTCAGGACCCGATTAATGTGGATCGGTTATTCAGATTGAACTATGAAGTAGCCATGTACTTAATAGATCGACAGGAGTATGCCAAGGGCATCGAGCATACGATTCAGAGTCTCCAACTTTCCATGAAATTAAATAGCGAAAAAGGTATTATTAAATGTGTAACTTTATTTGAGATTAATAGAGTTCACGCCAGCGACAAACAACAGCAACTGTATACAGACCTTATGAAGGAGATGAGACAAAATGAAAAGAACGTTATCGATGATGACCGCAGTTTTGGTATTGTTTAGCTTTATCCTCATAGGAAACTTGGTAGATCGGGCTGGCACTGGTGGTGGAATGACAACTCAGGAGCACGGGGTTGAATTCTAGGGGGATCTGAGGTTGCCCTCATAAGAAAATCAAAATTTATTTATAATGGACTCCTTTGCCTGTGGGCAAGGGAGTTTTTTTCGATATATAAGACCCGACGTTCTTTATATCGTAATAATTGATAGCGTATTCAAAATTTGACAAAGTCATGTACGGAAAATATAATTAGGTTACCTAATTAATATACTATTTAATTATTAGTAGACCTAACTAATCTCGGAGGTGAATAAAATTGAGATGAATCCAAAAAATCCAGAAAATTCAGGAAGCTCAGCAAATTTCGAAACCACAGAAAACCCAGTCGCCCATCAGCTTTTTGCAGCGCTGAGACAGCTGCGTAAATCTCATTGGCAGCATTCGGTGGAAGGACACAAGCCGAGTGAGATGACTTTATTGATAACTATTGCAAGGCGAAGCCATTCTACAAAGGAGGGACTTAAAGTATCTGAAATCAGCCGAGCTCTTGGGTTGACTCCTCCAACTATTACACAATTGATTAACAGTCTTGAGGCTAAGAATATGGTGGTAAGACAAGCAGATCCAAAAGACCGCAGGGTAGTGCGCATTACGCTTACGGAGCAAGGGAAAGCCGTTACACGCAAAGCGAAAGGCTATATGGACGTTATGCTGAACAAGCTGGTGGAATATTTGGGCGAAGATGAGAGCATCCTGCTTGCAGAACTGCTGCTGAAGATGCATGCGTTCATAGAGGACAATCCGCCGCCTAATTTGGACCGGTTACAAATGAACGGAGATGAGAAACTTTGATTAAATTAATGAAACAATTGCAGCCCTTTAAGCTAGCTGTTGCGGCAGTATTGATACTTGTGTTCCTCCAGTCGATGGGTGACTTATATCTGCCAACCTTAATGTCCGACATTGTGGATAAAGGGATTGTGCAGGGAGACCGCAGCTATATTTGGAAAATCGGCGGGTTCATGCTGCTGGTAGCGGGCGGCGGCGCATTATGCTCCGTGATTGCCAGTTATCTGTCTTCCAAGGTCGCTGCAGGCTTTGGCAAAAATACCCGTTCGCGTGTATTCAGCCATGTAGAGAATTTTACACTACATGAGTTCGATAAGCTAGGTACGGCATCTCTAATTACCCGGACAACAAATGATATTACACAGGTCCAGACCGTGCTTACCATGATGCTGCGCATGATGATTGGCGCTCCGATGATGATGATTGGTGGTATCATAATGGCGGTATCAGAGGATGCTAAGCTATCCCTGATCTTTGTAGTCGTTATTCCATTGCTTGTCGGTGCCATATTCTTCATTGGTATGAAAGGTTTGCCGTTGTTCAAGGCGATCCAAATTAAGCTGGATAAATTGAATCTTGTGCTGCGTGAGCATTTAACCGGTATTCGGGTTATCCGTTCATTCAACCGGATTGGCCATGAGAATAAACGCTTTAGTGAAGCGAATCGAGATTTGACAGATACGGCCATTAAAGTTAACAAAGTTATGGCTGGACTGATGCCTTTAATGATGATTGTGATGAACTTTTCCATGATCGCCATTCTTTACTTCGGTGGCATACGAATAAATGAAGGTAACATGCAGGTTGGTTCTTTGATGGCATTCATTCAATATGCTATGCAAATCATGTTCTCTCTGATTATGGTATCCATGATGTTCGTACTGATTCCCCGTGCTTCGGCGTCGGCTCTGCGTATTAATGAAGTGCTGGATATGCAGCCAGAGTTCTCAGACCCAACGCAAAGTGAGCTTCAAACAACTGCTACAGCTACCCATAAAGATGGACGGGATACTATGCGCGGTTTTGTCGAGTTCGATAACGTATCTTTCTCTTATCCTGGTGCGGAACAACCTGCTCTGTCCAGAATCAGCTTCAGTGCAAGACCGGGTGAGATTACGGCTATTATTGGCGGTACCGGCTCGGGTAAATCCACACTGCTTAGCTTGATTCCAAGATTCTATGATGTGAACGATGGTGCGGTGCGTGTAGACGGAGTGGATGTGCGTGAGATGACACAGGAAGAGCTGCGGAGCAAGATTGGATATATTCCGCAAAAAGCAGTGTTATTTACCGGAACGATCAATGAGAATATCCGCTACGGCAAAGAGGATGCAACCGATGAAGAGATTCTTCATGCAGCCAGAGTGTCTCAATCCTACGACTTCGTGACTGAGATGAAGGAAGGCTTTAACTCGGAGATCGCTCAGGGCGGTAATAATGTCTCCGGTGGACAGAAGCAGCGTCTATCTATTGCCCGTGCATTGGTTAAGAAACCTGAAGTGTATTTGTTCGACGATAGCTTCTCAGCACTTGACTTCAAGACGGATGCCAAGCTCCGCGCTGCACTCAAGGGTGAAACGACAGAATCCACCGTTCTGATTGTAGCCCAACGAGTTAGTACAGTTATGGATGCAGACCGGATTATCGTTATAGATGATGGTGAGATCGTCGGAATGGGCACTCACCGCGAGCTGCTGGATAACAATGAAGTCTATCGCGAGATCGTATCCTCGCAGCTGTCAGAGGAGGAAATAGCATGAGTGAAGAAAAAGAGTACAAACGCCCTGATCCTGCTCCGCGTCGCAGAGGACCCGGAGGTCCAGGAGGTCCCGGGGGCCCTGGAATGATGATGCCGGCGGAGAAAGCTAAGGATTTCAAAGGCACACTTCGCCGCTTGATCCGGTATTTACGTCCACGTCAGGTTCAGTTGTTCTTCGTCATAATTTTGGCGATAGCTAGTACTGTTTTCAGTATTTTCAGCCCTAAGGTTATGGGTAAAGCGACTACCGAGCTCTTTAAGGGTGCTTACGCTAAAATGACGGGCGTACAGGGTGCAGCCATTGATTTTGGATATATTAATGAAATTCTGATTATCCTCGCTGGGTTGTATCTGTTTAGTGCGCTATTCAGCTACATCCAGCAGTATGTGATGGCCGGCGTAGCCCAGAAGGTTGTATTTGATATGCGTGAGCAGATCAACAGCAAGCTGGAACGACTGCCTTTGAAATATTTTGACTCTCGGACCCATGGCGAAATTCTTAGCCGTGCGACCAATGATGTGGATAACATCAGCACCACGTTGCAGCAGAGCTTAACACAGCTGATTACGGCTATTATCACGATTATTGGGGTCATTGTTATGATGTTGACCATCAGTCCGTGGCTGACCCTGATTACAGTGATTACCTTGCCGCTGAGCTTTTTGGTGATCATGGCCATTTCGAAGCGTTCACAGACCTACTTTATTACCCAGCAGAGATCGCTTGGACAGCTGAACGGACATGTAGAGGAAATGTACACCGGACACCGGATTATCAAGGCGTTCGGTCGTGAACGGCAGTCGCTTAAGGATTTCAACGATATCAACGACAAGTTGTATGATTCCGGCTGGCGGGCTCAGTTCATGTCGGGGATGATTATGCCGCTGATGATGTTTATTGGCAACATCGGGTATGTGCTTGTCTGTGTAGTTGGGGGTATTTTCGTAACTAAAAAGGTAATTGAAGTGGGTGATATTCAGGCCTTTATTCAATATTCACGCCAGTTCACTATGCCGATTACGCAAACAGCTAATATCGCCAATATTATTCAATCCACGATTGCTTCCGCTGAACGCGTGTTTGAGCTTCTCGACGAAGAGGAAGAAGTTCCAGAAATCAGTACTTCCTTGATCAAACAGGGAACAGTTGCTAACGAAGGATCGGTTGAGTTCCGTCATGTGAAGTTTGGATACAAAGCGGATGCTATCCTGATTGAGGATATGAATATTGAGGTCAGCCCTGGGCAGACCATTGCTATTGTAGGCCCGACCGGTGCCGGCAAAACCACGCTGATCAATCTATTGATGCGCTTCTATGAGCTAAACAGCGGCGAAATCATCATCGATGGTGTGAATATTACCGATATGAAACGCAGCGAGCTGCGCAGTAAGTTTGGTATGGTGCTGCAGGATACCTGGCTCTTTAACGGTACGATTCGTGACAATATTGCTTACGGTCGCGAAGGAGCAACCGAAGCAGATGTAGTGCGGGCTGCCAAGGCTGCACATGCGGATCATTTTATCCGCACACTTCCACTGGGCTATAACACCGTGCTGAATGAAGAGGCCTCCAATATCTCGCAAGGCCAGAAGCAGTTGCTTACGATCGCCCGGGCGATTCTGGCTGATCCGGCCATCCTGATACTTGATGAAGCAACGAGCAGTGTCGATACGCGGACGGAAGTGTTGATCCAGAAGGCGATGAATGCGCTGATGAGCAACAGAACCAGCTTTGTTATCGCGCATCGTCTATCCACCATTCGTGATGCGGATCTCATACTTGTAATGAATCATGGTAGTGTAATTGAGAAAGGCAACCATGAAGAACTGCTGGAAAAAGACGGGTTCTATGCGGATCTCTATAACAGCCAGTTCTCTGATGAAGGATTGCCGGATGTAGGGTAAAGTACAACAGCATTCGTACAATTTAAAATATTTTGGGCCAACACCCCTCTGTTCACAGCGTGCTTAAGCATGTTTGTGAACAGAGGGGTGTTTAGTATGTTTTTAAGTGATATTTTGCGGGAAGAATAAAAAAGATTTGATTAAAAATAAAAGGAAATATATGATAGGAATATGAAATGACCCACGGCTCATTTTGGGGCGCTGGGTACAAAAGAGAGGGTGAAGGGGATGTCAGGCTACGGTAAATGGGTGGCAGGCAGCAAGACGAAGTGGATCACACTTCTCGTATGGATTGCAGTAGTTGGAGCACTTACTATGTTATGGCCTGCCGTAAATTCACAGGTGGATAATAATGCTGCAAACCTTCCAGAAGATTCACAGTCCGTGCAGGCAGCAAAGATTGCCGAAAGAGAATTCCCAACCGGAAGCGGTATACCGGCACTGCTCGTATGGCATAGAGAAGCTGGGCTTACCGAAGAAGATCTGACTCATGTCGGAGCAGTATATAATAAGCTTACACAAGAGCCCTTGCCACATCAAAATTTTGTTCCGCCATTAGGGAATTTGCCGCCACAGGCACTTCAGGCTTCGTTGTCTGAGGATCGCAGCACGCTAGTGACTCCGGTTCTTTTCGATAAAACTGCAGACAGTGAACAACTAGGTGTTGCTGTTACTCAACTGAAGAAGATGATCAGCACCGAGACAGGTGGAGATCCTAACGCAGCTAAGGTGGACGGCAGTGACTTAAGCTTGCGCGTTACGGGTCCTGTAGGCATTTCTATTGACGCTACAGGCTTATTCCAGAACGCAGATGTTGCCTTGCTTATGGCGACTGTAATTCTGGTATTGGTGTTTCTGTTACTTATATACCGTTCACCCATTTTGGCCTTTATACCACTTATTGCGGTTGGCTTTGCTTATGGGGTAACAAGCCCATTACTTGGAAAAATGGCACAGGAGGGCTGGATCACCGTCGATTCCCAAGCGGTCTCGATTATGACGGTACTCCTGTTCGGTGCAGGTACGGACTATTGCCTGTTCCTGATTTCACGATTCCGCCAGATGCTCAAGGTTGAGGACAGCAAAAGCCGTGCCTTGCTACGCTCCATTACAGAATCGTCAGGCGCTATCGCCATGAGTGGATTCACAGTTGTGCTGGCTTTGTTTGCACTGCTGCTGGCCCACTCAGGTGCGTACCACCGCTTTGCAATTCCGTTTAGCCTTGCTATCTTTATCATGGGCATTGCCAGTCTGACCCTAGTACCAGCCTTGCTGGCGATCTTCGGACGGACCTCATTCTTCCCTTTCATTCCACGGACCCCACAAATGGAGGTTGACCGGGCCAAGGCTAAAGGCAAACCAGCTCCAAAGGTGACGACTTCTCACATTCGCAACAGAGGAATCGGTGGTCTAGTTGTTACCCGTCCTTGGGCTATTGTGGGAGTGACAGTTGTGGCGCTGGGAATTCTGGCTTCTTTCTCCAGTGGGATAAAATTTACGTATGATATTCTCTCCTCCTTTCCAAAGGATATGGAATCACGTCAAGGGTTCGATCTTATTGGCAAGCAATTCTCCCCTGGAGAGCTGGCTCCGGCCAAGCTGATCATTGATACAAAAGGGAAAGCCGATGGAGCGGATCTTAAGGTCATGCTTGGCGGGATTTCTTATGTGGATACCGTTTCCGATCCGCAGCAGGGAGCCGTAGACAAGAATATTCTGGGTTTTGATATTGAATTTAAAAACAACCCGTATTCACTTGAAGCAATGAGTCACATTCCAGCGCTTCTATCCACAGCAGAGCAGGCACTGCTGGATGTTGGGATTGAGAATCCTGCAGATAGCGTATGGGTAAGTGGGCAAACGGCAACACAGCATGATACCAAAAAGGTTGGCGAGCGAGATACGGATCTTATTATACCGGTCGTTATCGGGATGATTACCTTGCTCCTGCTGCTGTACTTACGCTCCGTAATCGCAACGGTATATCTGGTGGGGACGGTAATCCTGTCTTTCTTCTCGGCCCTGGGCTTAGGCTGGATTATTATTCATTACGTACTCGGTGCAGAGGCCATTCAGGGTGCTATCCCGCTGTACTCCTTCGTTTTCTTAGTGGCGCTGGGCGAGGATTATAATATATTTATGATCTCAAATATCTGGAAGAAGCGAAAGAAGATGCCGCTGAAGCAAGCTATTGCGGAGGGTGTAAATGAGACCAGCTCAGTGATAACTTCAGCAGGCCTCATTCTGGCCGGTACCTTTGCCGTCTTGGCATCGTTGCCGATTCAGGTGCTGGTACAATTCGGTATCATCACCGCTATTGGTATTCTATTAGATACTTTCGTAGTTCGTCCGTTCCTCGTGCCCGCGATTACGATGCTCTTCGGCCGGCTTGCGTTCTGGCCAGGTAAGCATCAAGAGGTGGAAGAACCTCTGCCTGTTCATGAGAGCAGCCGGGACTAACGGAATTTAGCACAACAGGGAAGCCCTTGCAGCCAGATTTGGCTGTCGGACTTCCCTGTTTTTTTTGCATAATGCATAATTGGTATGCGAAACAAGATCACTCGGAGTTCAGTTCTCTGGTGTACGGCTAAGCAGTAATTCATACTTGTCGAGTGAGGCACCCAGAATGGCTTCGTTGCCGCCGGCACCCCGATGCGACTGACGGAAGGAGTCGCTTGAGGTCCAGCCTTTGAAAGCTTCTTCATTCTCCCAAACTGTACAAATCTTCAGTTCCTCTACGCCCTCTTTAGGGCTGCCATGCCAGACCTCCATGCGGACAAAGCCGGGCATTTCCTGTACGCCGTTAGTTCCACCGAAACGCTGGGCCATTGCATCCCCATGGCCTTCTTTAATCTTGATCGTGTTCGTCACTACCAGCATACTCATCGAACCTCCAATCAGTGTGATATACAGGTGATGCAGTTCATTCGAATAGGGGCTTCTTCCGCATTTATTGCGGATTGGTCGTCCAGATGCCCGCGGTTTTCAGGAAGACCCGATCCGGAAGCTTTAGTGCTGTCAGTGCCAGTTCGGCAACATCCTCAGGCTGCATCATCCGGTCTTCATCGCCAATCGAAAGACCGGCATCGACAGCCAATCCCGTATTGACGGTGCTTGGAGTCAAGGCTACCACACGGATATTGTGTTTGCGCACCTCCTGGGCCAGTGCTTCGGTCATGCCCATTAAGGCAAATTTGGAAGCGCAGTAGGCCGAGCCTGTTGCGAAACCGCGTTCTCCGGCTGTAGATGAGATATTAATAATATTGCCGCTGTTCTGCTCAATCATCGCGGGCAGAGCTGCACGGGTCACATAATAAGTACCGAACAGATTAATATGGATGTGGCGCTCCCAGTCAGCAGGGTCCATTTCTACAAGGGTACCGAACTGAGCGATGCCGGCGTTATTAATCAGCGCATCAAATGAACCTAGGTCATTTTGCAGGGAGGCTACGGCCCGTTCGGCCTCTTCACGTACAGAGATATCAGCTACGGCAATGCTGACCTTTACGTCATAGACTTCGGTCAAGGCTGATTGCAAAGCTTCGAGATCGGCTGAGGTTCTGGAGATTAGGCCCAGATTAGCGCCTTCTTTAGCCAACGCCAGTGCCAGGGCTTTTCCGATTCCTTTGCCTGCGCCGGTAATTACAACACTTTTTCCTCTTAAATCCATAACTTGTCGTCACTCTCCCTTAAACTATTCTGAAGCAAACATTTCTTCAGGTCCTATTATAACCGAGTGGGCGCAGACAATCACGTTGCGACCGATGAGAACTAAAGTGATCTGCTTCTGTTTGGGGTTGGTGGATGACAGCGCTGAGCCGCATCTTTAAGGTTGGAATTCAGCAGCTCGGGACTCAGATTTTCGCATCGATCTTGGTTAGGGGTAAGGTCGCCGGCCCCTCCAATACCTCTCCATCAAAGGAGTAGCGGGAGCCGTGGCACGGGCAATCCCAGGAGCGGTCGCCATCATTCCATTCACACTCGCAGCCCATATGGGTACAGGTTCTGTCTACTAGGTGGAGCTCGCCTTCTTGATCTCTATAGGCGCCCACACGTTTGCCATCATGCAGCACGACAGCCCCTTCATCCCGCTGCAGATCACGTGTCTTCTTGTGAATGATTTCGACTTTGCCTGCTACGAGTTCTTTGACGACATTAGCATTTTGCACGATGAAATTCTTGATACCGGGAATAGCTTTGAAGCGGGAGGGGGCGTACAGTTCTGTATAAGGGTTCTCTTTGCGCTGAATTTGGTCGGATATCAGATGGGCTGCCAATGTGCCGCTGGTCATGCCCCATTTCCCAAATCCAGTCGCGATATAAATTTCTTCATCTGTAGAGACCTTGCCGATATAGGGGACCTTGTCGAGTGTAATTAAATCTTGGGCTGACCAGCGGTAAGGAAAAGTCTTAATCCCGAGCAAATGGCCAGCGAACAACTCCAGATTCTCGTAGTGGCCTATCGTACAGATGCCTTGGCCTGTCTTGTGATTATCGCCTCCAACGATGACCAGCTTCGTCCCTTCCCATTCCACAGTCCGCAGGGAGCGGGTTGGTTCTCCGGCGCTTAAATACAGGCCACCCTCAAAGTCGGTCTCCGGCTGAATCGCCAGGCAATAGGAACGTTCGGCATGCAGGCGCGAGAAATATAATGCTCCGCCATCATAAAAGGGGAAGTGGGAGGCAGAGACAACATGATTACAGGAAATCCGGTGTTCCTTCTGTTCCGTAAAGAGGGTGAGTCTTCCGCCCTGCTCCACCTTTTCACCAATCATCGTATGCTCGTAGATCACTCCGCCTTCCGCAAGAAAGACCTTAAGCAATCCCGACAAATATTGCAGTGGATGAAACCGAGCCTGCCCAGGCAGCTTAATGACTCCCCTTGCCCTCAAAGGCAGAGATAATTGCTCCAGCCATTCACCGGGCAAACCCAATTTCTCATAAGCCTTATACTCCTCTTCCAACTGCTTCAGCGTTTTCTCATCCCCGGCGTCAGCGTAGAGATAAGCATGTTCCCTTTGCATACCGCAGGATAGCTTTAGCTCCTGAGCTGTATTTATCATCCATTCCAGCGCTTCACTATTCGCCTGAAAGTAAAGTCGGGCCTTCTCCACGCCAAAATGCTTCACAAGATCCTGATAGATCATGCCGTGCTGGGCTGTAATTTTGGCACTTGTAAATCCGGTCGTACCGCTGAGAAGTTCACCTGCCTCCAGCAGCGTAACCTTGTATCCGGCCTTGGTTAGCAAATAGGCTGTTGTGATTCCCGTAATTCCGCCTCCGACAATTGCGACGTCCGTAGAATGATCTTCGGCGAGTCGTGGAAAAGCCGGCAATTCCGTGGTATCCCTCCAAAGGGACTCCGGAAATTGCGGAAGATGATACGACTGCTTATTCTTTGAATTCATCCCGAATATTCCTCCTCTTGTACAATCCTCCTCCTATTTATTACCACTGTCCGGTCAAAAGAAACGCTGTGGGTAGGGTTCTAAATATTCGAGGAGTCAGAGGCAGGGGAATTGATAGATACTCTGTTGCGGCCTGTGTTCTTGGCATGGTAAAGGGCCTGATCCGCAGACTGGACCAAGAGCCTGCCATCTGCCACAGGCACCGTCTCAGGGTAGCAAGCAAGCCCGATGGAGACCGTAATAGTTATTCTGTTGTCAGAAGGCAGCAGGAAAAGTTCGTTCTCCACAGCTTCTCTAAGCCGCTCGGCGGCGCTCTTTGCTTGAAGCAGCGGGCAATCGGGCAGCAGCACGGTAAATTCCTCTCCGCCATTGCGGGAGACGATATCATGGGAGCGGGAGTGTTGACAGAGCCGGCGGGTAAGCTGTCTTAATACCTCGTCTCCGGCAGGATGCCCGTAGGTATCATTGATAACCTTGAAATGATCAATATCAATGGCTAGCAGGGATAGAGATTCCTGATGGCGCTCGGCCTGAGCCATTTCGGTCTCCAGATGCCGATGAAATTGCTGCAAGTTATTCAAGCCAGTCAAATAATCAGTGGTTGCCCGAACTTCAAGCTGAGTGAACACTTCGTTGGAACGCTGGATATGCTCAGCAATGTAATAAACAATTAGCACGGCACTGATTGAAATAAGGAGTTGTATTGGATAGAAATAAAGGATAGAGAGGCTCTCCATAGGAGTTTGTAACAGTAAGGCGAGAAAGAGTCCCATCCAGAGCAGGTTTCCCACCATCATCTTGCGCAGGCGCGTCCAAGGAAGCACAGAGACCCAACTGCAAAGAATTCCATATAACAAAAGAGCGATTGCTGTAGCGACGGAGTTATAGGAAGAATCATAAAAAATAACCCTGCAGATGGCCAGAATAAAGGCACAGACAAGAGTAGGCAGCCATCCTAGATAGGAGGCTGTAATTACGATGGTTAAATGGAGTAAGTTAACGTAGGTCCCAGTCCCGGCAAGAAAAGAATAGCTCATCAGGATCATGCCAAACAGGCCGAATAGAATCCCTGCACCCACACCAGCAAGTGGAGTCACCTTCGTCCCATTTAGAAAAGCATACTTCTTGGCAAGTCGGCCGGAAAAAAATACAAAAGTCACCAGTATGCAAAAGTTAGCAAATAAGCTGGCGATTAGATCGATCATCCTCATGAAAATTTAAAACCCCTTACTAAAGTATTAGCGTAGTCAGATAAACTGGCTAGATTCAGTGTATCTGGAATAATAGAAATGATATAGAGGGAAAAATGAATCTTTCATGGATTTAATGAAATAAATGCGCTTTTTAGTGCTTTGTGACTATTTAATTGACGCCGTTATACTCCAGACTTATACTTGATCTAAAAACAAGTTAAAGGATGATAAAGATGAGAAACCTGAATTTGACTTCTCAGCGTCAAGCCGTTTATGATATCGTCCGGAATTCGCATGATCATCCTACCGCAGCAGAAGTGATGAATCGGCTGGTAGAGCAGGGGCATAACTTAGCATATGGCACTGTATATAACTCACTGCGATACCTTTCGGATAAACAAATGATCCGTGAGCTGAAGCTCGGTGAAGCCGCCAGCAGGTATGATGCCCGAATGGACGATCATCAACATATTATTTGTGAGTCGTGCGGCAAAGTGGATGAAGTCATGAGCCAGGTTCCACAGGATTGGATGAATACGGTAGCCAAAGAGACCGGCTATACTATTGGGCATGCCCATGTCGTATTCGGCGGAGTCTGCCCGGCCTGCAAGAGCCAGAGCAAGCTTCTGAACTAGGACAAACCATACTCATATAAGAAAAGACCGTTTTCAATAAAACGGTCTTTTTTGACGTTTATATTATAATTATCTAGAAAGACAGGAGAATTATGAAGAAACTTAGGAGAAAAATGGGTTTTCAAAGATGATATATAATTATATATTTAGGCTGGAGAATATATTGTACTGAAGACCTGAAAGAAAGCGAGTGATAACACCCATGCACAAAAAAACGCGTATGAACATCCGTTTGAAGCTAGTTCTTACATACCTTCTCGTCTTGTTGGTACCCAGTTTAATTATCGGCTGGCAGACCTATCAAACAGCCAGCACTGAGGTGGAAAATCAGCTCATGAACAATGCAACTGAAAGCGTATCGGCCGTTAATGGAATCATTAATGCTAATATTCAAGCTAAAATAGACGATATTAATTATTTTGCCGCGCAGATATCATCCGATGCAGTGAACAGTGAGGCCAATGGTGAATCCTCGGCTGCTTTGAAGGCTAGATTGAAGGAGTATGCCACGCTGCATCCTGATGTCTTGGATATTTATGTGGGGACAAGCCGAGGGAAAACAATCCATGCCGCAGATACCAAACTTCCGGATGGGTATGACCCGCGCAAAGATAATTCATATGTTGATGCGCTTAAGCATGGCAAGGGAATTGTGATCTCACCTGCGTTTCAAACGGTTAATAATGAAATCGCTATCGCAATCTCGTCTGTGCTTGAGGGTGGAAATGGAGTCATGGCGATGAATCTAAACCTATCCAAGCTGAGTGAGCTAACCAGCCTGAAGGTAGGTAAGAAAGGCTATATTTTTATTATTGATAGCAGTAAGAAATTTCTTGTTCATCCCACTGAGACTATCGGCAAGGAGAGCAACCTGGATTTTATCAAGAAGATGTTCGAGAAAGAAGCTGGAACTTTTGATTATGTCTACAAGGATGCTCAGAAGAAGATGACCTATGAACAAAATGCTCTAACGGGCTGGAGAATTGGGGGAACCATCAGCAAGGATGAGGTTCTAACTGCGACAGACGATATTCGTAACAAAGCGTTCATCGTCATTGCTATCTCCGTGCTCTTCGCACTGGTGCTGATTTATATCAATGTTCGTTCCATTCTGCAGCCGATCCATCGATTGGGGAAAGCGACAGAGGTTATAGCTAAAGGGGATCTGTCCGAGGATATTGGAGCTTTCCGCAATGATGAGATCGGTATGCTGGCGGAGAATTTCCGGACTATGGTTTCAAATCTCCGCGAGATGATTATTGGTGTACAGGAGATGACAGACAATGTGTCTTCTTCCGCTGAGGAACTGACAGCTGGTGCTGATCAGACAACGCAGGCTATTGAGCATGTCACCATCGCTATACAAGAGGTGGCGGCAGGTACGGAGCGGCAGGTTAACAGCGTGCAAAAGGGGATGGACAGCACAGCGGCTACAACTAACGAAGTAGGGCAGATTTCCGAATTGATGCAGCAGGTATCAGCAATGATGGACAAAACCTCGCTATCCGCAGCAGAAGGTAACGAATCGGTCATCAGCGTTGTGGACAAAATCAACAGCATCCATCAAACGGTGGAAGAGCTTGGTGGTGTAATTGATAATCTCAATGATCGCACCAGCCATATAGTCGGAATCGTTGATGTCATTACGGGGATCGCACGTCAAACCAATCTGCTGGCACTGAATGCTTCGATTGAGGCGGCCAGAGCCGGGGAGCATGGCCGTGGGTTTGCCGTAGTCGCTACAGAGGTGCGCAAGCTGGCAGAAGAATCGGAGAAATCAGCAAGGCTGATCTCCGAGCAAATTGCTTCGATTAATGGTGAGATGAAACAGGCAACAGCTACCATGGAGAATGCGAAGGAGCGGGTATCTGAGGGGATTATGGCTGTCGATACCACCGGCCGATCCTTCTCCCGAATCCGCAGAGCGGTTAAGGGCGCTGCAGAGAAGATCGTAGATATGGGTGGAGCTGTACACACACTAACAGCCGAGGCCGATAGTATGGAAAAAGCTATTCAGGAGATTCGTTGCATTACCGAGGATTCGGCAAGCAATGCAGAGACGATATCAGCCGCTGCCCAGGAGCAACTGGCATCTGTAGAAGAGATTGCTTCTTCTTCAGCAGATCTCAGCCATCTGGCAGATGAGCTGCAGAAGCTGGTCGGCCGTTTCAAATTGTACGCTGTGAATGGTGATGCTGAAGCATTACCTATTCCACTGCCAACAACAGAGCAGGAGCCCGGACGCTAGTCTACGGTCTGAAAATATTTTTTATCATCAGCAAAAAACGGTTCCCGCCCATTAAAGGGATGGCAAACCGTTTTTTCTTCTATGTAAATGTATTACTCTGTCTTTCCTTTTTCGCCCTTTTGCAAGTATACTGATAAGCAACAATAAGGGGTTCCGGAAAAGGAGAGAGACGATTACATGGCAGAACAATTAAAAGGTCTGATTATCGCCCTTGCGGGTCCACGTAAATCGGAGGAAATGGCCAAGCTAGTGCAAAACATGGGTGGAATGGCAGTATGCCGCCCTGCACAAGGCACTGTGTTTCTGGATGATGAGGCGCTGCGTGAAGGCTTAACCTCCTGGATAAAGAATCCGCCACATTGGACCATTCTGACAACTGGAATGGGCTTGGACGCCTTGTTCGAGATGGCCGATCGAATGGAGATTGCAGAACATTTTCTGGAGGTCCTGTCGGGGTCCCTGATTGCAGCGCGAGGCTACAAGACAGTCAATGCGCTGAAGAAACGTGGACTGGTTCCAGAGGTTCGTGACGATGATGGCAGTACAAGTGGATTAATCCGCGGACTGCAGCCTTTTGATATGCGAGGCAAAGAGGTAGTGTTGCAGTTGCATGGAGATCCGGCTCCGCGTATGGTCTCTTGGCTGAGTGAGGTTGGCGCGAATACACGCCAGATTTTGCCATATCGCCATACACCCCCGGAGCCAGGTCAACTGGATAGATTGCTTGTGGAAGTCATAGAAGGCCGTGTGGATGCTGTAGCTTTTACAAGTGCACCGCAGTTTCGTTTTCTCGTAGAGTTCGCCCGAGAGCAAGGGAAGCTTGCAGAGTTGCTGAATGCTTTTGAAGAAAAGGTATTAGCCGTTTCGGTCGGCAGAATTACCTCGGAGGCGCTTAAGGAAGAAGGCGTGCAGCGGATTGTTATGCCTGAGCATGAACGAATGGGCAGCATGTTCGTAGAGCTGGGCCGATATGTGGCTGCGAATCGCTAAGGAGAACCCCATTAACGGTATGTTGGCGGACGGTATCTTGAAAAGAGCATACCCGCGTCTAAGCTTGGCGTGAATGGACATCTGCAGCAGTTTTACTTAGAATATAAACAATGTGTAACTACTAAAGATAACGAAATAAGGAGGAGGACACCTATGGACAAGCGAAAATGTCTGTTACTTGGTGACTACACCCATCCCCGGTTTCATCCACTGCAGGGAGTGGACCAACAAATTAGCGAAATTCTAAATGATTTGCTGATCGTACAGTGCTCGGAGAATAAAAAATTGCTGCACAGTGAGCATTTGGCCGGATATGATCTATGCATTGCCTATAATGAGTTATGGAATGAAACAGTATCGCCTCAGCAGACAGCTGGGCTGCTTAGTTATGTGAGCGGAGGTGGAGGTTTGATCGTGCTGCACACAGGGATCTCACTGGCCAAGCGTTATGAGCTGGCTCATCTGATCGGCGGTCGATTCATTGGTCACCCAGCCTATACTACCTTGAACTTTAAGGTGCTTGAGCATGACATTACAGAAGGCATTGAGGATTTCCAACTGGATGAAGAGCCTTATCGCTTTGAATTCGATCCGTTTACAGAGAAGACTATTCTGCTTGAATATGAGGAAGATGGAGAAAGACGTCCTGCAGCCTGGTGTCATAGCTACGGACTTGGCAGGGTTGTGGTCCTTATGCCTGGTCATCATGAGCCATCCTTCCGCCATCCAGCGATACGGAAATTGATTCTGCAGGCTGCTACTTGGGCTGCACGTATTCCAAGATAAAAATAAATCAGGCTATGAAACGTGTAATTTTGGAAAAGCAGGGTTAGTGGGGTATACTTTAACCATAACTTCTGTTTGTAACGAAACGGAATCTTTGGGAGGAAAGTACCATGAGTGATTTGTTTAAAAAAGCGATCTCTTTAGGATTGGGCCTCACCATTGTCAGCAAGGAAAAAGTCGAGAAGGTTGTTGAAGAACTGGTTAAACGCGGAGAGCTGGCTCCCTCTGAATCCAAAGCGCTAGTTGACCGTCTGGTTGAGCGCGGTGACGAGGAACGCGGAGTCTTTAAATCTGCGGTGCAGGAGCAGGTTCAACGTGTGTTAAAGGAATTGAAGGTACCTGTACAAAGTGATATAACCGAGCTGGAAGTACGAATTGCAGGTTTGGAGCGTCGTGTGGCTGAGCTGGAGGGCAGTGCTCCCCTAGAGGGAATATTGCCGGAAACGCGTACGGAATAAATGGCGGTCCGCATCAGACATGCCGGACGTTACCAAGCAATTGCCATGGCGCTTATGCGTCATGGCTTCGGTTATATGGTCGAGGAGCTTGGGCTCTATCATCTTTTATCCCTTCCGCGCCGGCTCGTGACGCAGGAAGTTCACTTAAGTCTTACACTCGGGGAGCGCATTCGCCTTGTACTGGAGGAGTTGGGCCCAACCTTTATTAAACTGGGCCAACTTGCTAGCACAAGGTCTGATCTGCTGCCCGATTCCATAATTCAAGAACTGGTGAAGCTGCAGGATAATGTTCCGCCGTTCTCTGCGGAGAGCGCTCGTGCAATTGTCGAGCAGGAATTGGATCAGCATCTGGAGGAGATCTTCGCTTCCTTTGATAATAAACCGCTTGCAGCAGCCTCGATCGGTCAGGTCCATCGCGCAGTACTGCATAACGGACAAGCTGTCGCGATCAAAATTCAGCGGCCCGGAGTTCTGCGGACAATGAGCCGTGATTTAGAGATTCTGCGTGACCTCGGCGCTCTTGCCGAGAGAAGAATGGACTGGGCGAAGCAGTATGGACTATCACGAATGACCGAAGAGTTCACGAAGTCGCTGCTTGCTGAGCTTGACTACAGTCAAGAAGGTCGCAACGCGGAGAAAATTGCCCTGCAGCTAACCGAACAAGACGGGATCTATATTCCGTCGATCCATTGGGACTACACCTCCACACGGGTTCTGACGATGGATTTCGTGGAGGGCATTACCTTAAACCGCCGTGATGAACTGATCGGCAAAGGCTTTAAGCTTAAGGATGTGGCCCAGAAACTCGTAGAGATGATGCTGAAGCAAATCTTTATTCATGGCTTCTTTCATGCCGATCCTCATCCCGGCAATGTAATGCTGATGGATAATGGCAAGCTGGCACTGATAGATTTTGGCATGGTGGGACGGCTGAGCGAGGAGATGAAGGATCATCTATCTGCGCTCATTATCGCACTTATGCGTAAAAATACAGATTCTATGGTGCGGGCGATTCTACGACTTGGAGTGATTAGTGAGGACGCTGATCGAGCTGCGCTGCATGATGATATGGACCGGATGCGGGAAGAATATTATGATGTCCCTTTCCATAAAGTTAGCATCGGCAAGGCGCTGAACGATCTATTCGGAATTGCACGCAAGCATCGGCTCGTCATCCCGCCGGATTTGGCTATGCTAGGCAAAACAATGCTGACCCTAGAAGGCGTTGTCGGGAATATGGACCCCGCCTTCAGTATTGTGCAGATGGCTGAGCCCTTTGGCCGCCAACTGGTGAAGCAGCGCTTCAGCAGCAATAGGCTGCAGCGGAAGCTTTGGGGTGGTGTAGCAGATCTCGTGGAAAGTCTGGTAGAGCTTCCGGCTCAGGCAAGGCAGCTGTCCTCGTTGATCAGCAAGGGGAAGCTTAAGGTAGAGGTTGGCGTGCCGGAGCTGCAGAGTCTTATGCGCAAGATCGATCGAGTGGGGAACCGCTTGTCCTTCAGTATTGTGCTGCTGGCGTTCAGCATTATTATGGTGGGTCTGATTATAGGCTCCTCGCTGCGCGGCGAGCCTTCGCTAATCTGGGATTTTCCTTCGGTAGAGATCGGTGGTGTGGTGGCGCTGTTGCTGTTCCTATGGCTGCTGTTCTCGATTTTTAAGTCGGGAAGGTTCTAGGCGTCAAGTGATTTAATAATAATTATTTGGCAGTTACACACAAATGACATTGTATCAAGTACAATATAAAGGATGACTTTCACTTCTATACGTATAAAATGTTGCAGAATCTAAAATTCTCTATAAAAGCCCCATTTGAATGGATTGTAAGTCTGAATGTCCGGTGGATCGCTGCCCCAGAAACCGAACTTTGACCGCACCTTTCAATGGGTCAAGGATAAAATGGGACGGAAGGACTCCTGTGGGGTTCTTCCGCTTTTGTTTGAATATACGCCGTACTTGCTTATATTAATCCGGGAAATGGATACTTATAAGTTATGCCTTGCATAGCTGCATCGGAAGCATACGCTTGATAAGGAACGCCAGGCTGTTGGCTTGGAGCAGGTCTTTTGAGGAAGACGGAAAGTTTGGGGAAAGTAGAAGTAGTAATCAAATTAAAATGAAGAAAAGCGAGGTGGACAATTTGCCGGGTTTTAAAGAATTAGGAGTTTCAGAATTATTGAGCACGTTGCTTCAAGGTCAAGGTATCGTTAAACCTACACCAGTACAGGAAGAAGCGATTCCGCCATTGGTACAAGGACTGGATGTTATTGCCAGAGCAAAGACGGGAACAGGCAAAACGTTAGCTTTCCTGCTGCCCATTATGGACAAGATCTATATTGAGCGGGCCTATCCGCAAGCGCTGATCTTGGCTCCGACACGCGAGCTGGCGCTGCAGATTACGGAAGAGGCACGCAAGCTGGCACGGCACACTGAGGTAAAGATCCTGGCTGTTTATGGTGGACAGGATGTAGAGAAACAGCTGCGCAAGCTTGAAGGCGGCAGACATCTAATTATCGGAACACCAGGCAGAATTCTGGATCATATGCGCCGGGGAACGCTTGATTTGGATAACGTCAAAATGCTCGTTCTGGATGAAGCCGACCAAATGCTGCATATGGGCTTCCTGGAGGATGTAGAGACGATTATAACGGCCGTTCCTTACCGCCGCCAAACGATGCTGTTCTCGGCAACGATGCCTGATCCGGTTAAGCGCCTTGCTGCTAATTATATGAAAGAGCCACTGGATATTGTCATTAAGAGTGGTTCACCGATTCCACTGGATAATATACAGCAGCAGGTTATTGAATGTTCTGACCGTAATAAAGAGGAAGCTCTTAAAGGGTTAATCGAACGGGATCGTCCATATTTGGCGATTGTGTTCTGCCGGACGAAACGTCGGGTATCCAAGCTGAATGAAGCACTGCGTGATGCTGGTTATGATTGTGACGAGCTACACGGCGATTTGTCGCAGGGCAAACGCGAAGCGGTGATGAAAAGATTCCGCGAAGCGAAGCTGCAGATTCTTGTAGCGACCGATGTAGCGGCTCGTGGCCTGGATGTTGAAGGCATTACCCATATTTTCAACTATGACTTGCCGCTTGATGCGGACAGCTATATTCACCGGATTGGACGGACAGGCCGTGCCGGTGGCAAAGGATTGGCCATCACTTTCGTCTCTCCACGGGAGCAAGGCGGTCTGGATTTGATTGAGCAAGGCATCTCGCAGCGCTTGGATCGCCGCCGTTACGAGAAGGATGAATTCGGAGTTGGCGAATTCAGCAACGTGCAGGTTGGCGGTGGCCGTCATGGCGGAAGTCGCCAAGGCGCAGCTCCCGAGTCGGCGCGGGCCGGTCGTGGACCGAAGACCGTGAGCCGTGGTCAAGGACGCAGCGGCGGAGCGCCGCGTACAGATGGCAGTGCGCGTCAGGGTGGACGCGGCCGTGGCAAGGATGCAGGCGGCTGGGCAGCGCCTGC
>LIDZ01015773.1_pt7 | contig 23092 bp, 21 predicted proteins | sample 644651 | NCBI WGS metagenome assembly LIDZ01 (sample SAMN03856242, study PRJNA289617) | food metagenome | isolation source: wine grapes on drying loft during traditional withering process | host: Vitis vinifera cv. Corvina | place: Italy: Gargagnago di S. Ambrogio di Valpolicella | collected 2014-01 | reverse complement strand
GAGGTCGATTCTGCATGGTGGTTCTCCAGTTGATCGTGGGTGCACAGGAGGCCTCGCGACACCGGTGAAGGTGTGCTGTCTCCCGGGCTTTTATCCCGCCGTGTAACCTCAACTGGAGGTCGCCAACTCTCGGACCAGTCACTCGCTTTCAGCGAGCCGGAACCCTAGTCGGCCATTGCAAATTGTGGTGCCGCGAACCTGTGATGACTCCTGCACGCAAAGGTATAAGCGAGAGTTGTGCCAACTGGCTGCAGGGCTTGATTTTGCTGGACTTTGCTATCGCCCAGGTTTGGCATGCTGCCCCGAATCGGTGCGAACGCACCCTGCGGGAGCGGGCTCTGCCCGCGAAGAGGCCATCGGGCACAATCGATATTCTGGATGTTTGGCTGACTGCAGGCCCTGTTCGCCGACAGAGCCTGCTCCCCTAGGCGGTGGGGTATCAAGCGGCGATGCGCAGGTTTTCCAGAACCACCGGGCGCGCCCAACGCTGGTCGAACTCCAGGGCGGTCTGCTGCTTGGCCATGGTCACGGCGTCGAACGGCTGGGGCGCCGCAGGCAGCAGATCGGTTTCGAATTCGGCGATCGGCAAGAACAATGGCCGCGGTGCCGGCGCCTGACCAGGCTCTGGCAGTTGCAGGCCCTGGCCCATGACCACTGGACGGCGCCAGCTGGTGTCGGTATCGAGGTCAACTTGCTGGGCGACCAGCTCGCCAGGGCTGAACGGCGGTGCCGGGGTGGGCAGCAGATCGGTTTCGAATTCGGCGATAGGCAGGAACAGCGGCTCGGGTGGGCGTACTTCGGTGTCTTGCACGTTGCATTGGCGCTGGCTGATGATCTGCGCCAGGATCTGGCTGCCGGTGATCGGTTCGCCCTCGCTGCTCACCGCCGGTTCTGCGTTGTAGCCCGCCAGTGAGGTATCCTCGCTGCCCTGTTCCGCCATTGCCCGGGCAAAGAAGTCTTGCCACAGGTGGCTTACGCCGCCCAGTGCCTGGGTGTTGTGCAGGTTATAGTCGCTGGTGGGCGACAGGTAACCGATGGCGTTGGAGAGAAGTTGGGTCATGGCAGTCGGGGGCGCTGGGCTCTGGCAAAATACCTGGACACAATGCTTATCGGCGGCTGTTGCCGAACTTTTAATTTTTTTTGAGTAAGTGATTCATGTCAGAACTCCAGGCCGCGAGCCGAATCCAGGTGCAGGCCCTCAGCCCCGAGTGCCAGCCACAGGCGCAACTGTGGGCGCAGCGCCTGAACCTGCCATTGGAGTTGCCAGATCCGGACTTTGCCCTCCAGGCCACCGAGCAGGGTTTGCAGTTGCAGCAGTTGGGGCCCCAGGCGCCTGGCGCCGTGCGTGTCGATTTCGTCGAGGGTGCCGTGGCCCATCGGCGCCTGTTTGGCGGTGGCAGCGGGCAGATGATTGCCAAGGCGGTCGGGATTCAGGCCGGGGTGCGCCCGCAAGTGCTGGATGCCACAGCGGGGCTGGGCAAAGATGCGTTTGTGCTGGCCAGCCTGGGCTGCACGATCAGTTTGATCGAGCGCCAGCCGATCATCGCAGCATTGCTCGAAGACGGTTTGCGCCGTGCTCGAGGTGATGAAGAGGTGGGTGGCATCGTCGCGCGCATGCGCCTGCTGACCGGTAACGCCATCGAGTTGATGCGCACGTGGGAGGGCGAACCGCCGCAGGTGATCTACCTCGACCCGATGTTTCCCCATCGCGACAAGAGCGCGCTGGTCAAAAAGGAAATGCGCCTGTTCAGGCCCTTGGTGGGCGATGACATGGACGCACCAGCACTGCTTGACGCCGCGCTCGCCCTGGCCAGCCACCGGGTGGTGGTCAAGCGTCCGCGCAAGGCACCGTGCATCGACGGGCCCAAGCCCAGTCACGCATTGGAAGGCAAGTCGAGCCGGTATGACATTTATCCGAAAAAAGCGCTGAAACCCTGAATCTTCAGTGGCCGGGCTGGCTTCTTCGAGGGCAGCGCCCGCTCCCACAGGTGTTCGGCTCAGGCCCTGCTATTACTGTGGGAGCGGGCGCTGCCCCCCAAAAGGCGGGTCGGCTGCCGATAATATCTACAGCGCCCCAAACACCTTTTTCGCCAGGCTGGTCGCCGCAGCTGCCGGGTTCTGGCGAATGGTCTCTTCCTGCTTGGCAATCATCTTGAACAACCCGTCCAGGGTCTGCTCGGTCACGTAGCTCTCGATGTTGGCGCTCTTGGAATCCACCACACCCAACGCCGCCGCTTTACCGGCAAAGCTGTTGTACTGCTGGGCGACACCCACCTTGTCGGTGGCCTGCTTGACGATCGGCAGGAACTTGGCGCGGATCTTCTCGCGGCTGCTGGTGTTCAAGTATTGCGTGGCCGAATCCTTGCCACCGCTAAGGATGCCCTTGGCGTCGGTCACGCTCATGTTCTTCACGGCATCTACCAAGATCGCCTGGGCCTGAGGCACTGCAGCTTCGGCGGCCTTGTTCATGCTGGCTTCCAGTGCATCGACCTGGCTGCCCATACCGAGCATTTTCATCTTGTCGGCCAGTTTGCCCAGTTTGCCCGGCAAGCCGATGCGCACCTCCTGATTATTGCTGAAGCCCCCCGGCACACCCAGTTGCTTGACGGCCACTTGCGCGCCTTGGGTCAGGGCGTCCTTGAGGCCGCCATTGGCATCTCCCTGGGACAGGTTGGACAGCGACAGGGCAAAGGCATTGGCGCAAATGAGCAGGCCAGCGCAAAGGCCGGTAAAGGTGGCGGTGCGACGAATCATGGCAATATCCTTCAGGGGTAACCGGGCCGCGGGCACACCAGGTGCCGGCGACCACTGTTGTAGAGGGCTGATCAGGCGCTAGCGCGCAGCGTCCACCCGAATACGCAATGGCGCGGGGTCGCTGCCGTCAAGCTTGACGCTATTGTGGTCGGTACTGATGAACAGCAACTGGCCATCGAGTTCGATGCGCGCACTCACCGCGTAACGATGGCCAGACTGCACTTTGGCCGAGTCGTATGGCAAGTGAAACGCCAAAGGCACCTGGCCATTGACCGGACCACTCTGGCGCGCGACCACGATCGCGGGCGCATCGGCGCGGGACACGTCCGCAAGTGTCACGCTCAGGGTCGCGCTGGGCGGCAGCGCCGAGCGCTGCAAGTAGAACACTTCGCCATTCAGGCTCTGTGGCGATGGCGAACTCAGGCTGCTGCAGGCGCTGAGCAAGGTGCCCAAAAGGGCGATGGACAGTCGTTTCAAGAGGTCATCCTCGGCTAAAGACAACCCGCCTTCATGGCGAGTCGATAATGGCCAGGTGGGCGGCTTCGTCATTGCGATGCAGAGCCACCTGGCGAATGGACAGGCGAATGTCAGGGGGCAGCACGCGCTTGGCCGCGCCTTCGGCCAGTTCGCCAAGCATTTCATGGTAACTGAGCTTGCCGTCATCGCCGCGGCGCACCACGCCGACGTCCAGCAGGCTTTGGATAAAGTGGCGGAACAGGCTCTTATCGAAGAATTCCGGTGCGTTGAGGCCATGCAGAATCGACAGCCGTTGGGCCATCACCGTACACAGTTCTTCCAGTCCCTCGCTATCAAGGGCGCCTTGCCCGGCATTAAGCAACAGCGCGATAGCCATATAGAAACGCTGCAGGGTCTGGGCGATGGTGCGCGACAGCAGAGTCAGCAACACGAACTGCTGAGAACTCGGCGCCGGGCGCAGATACTGATCGTTTTCAAGACGCAGCAGGCCGTGCTCGACAAAGGCTGCCAGCCATTGATCGACCACCTCGTCGAGCGCTTCGACGTCCCAGCGGATGAACAGCTCTTTTTGCAGGAACGGGTACAGCGCCTTGGTAAAGCGCAGGATCTGCTCGCGGTTCATCTTCGACGAGCTCTGGAAAAAGCTCGCCAGCAGCGCCGGCAACGCAAAGATATGCAGCACGTTGTTGCGGTAGTAAGTCATCAGAACGGCATTCTGCTCGTCCAGATAGTAGATTTTGCCCAGCGCATCGGCCTGCTCCGAGAGCAGCTTCATGGCCTTGACGTGCTCGATCAAGCTCGCGGCGTCACCTTCTGGCACGGTGGTGTGCGGCGAGTAGGGCACTTGGCGCAGCAGCGTCAAGTACAGGTCGAGCAAGCGCGCGAGCGAGGTTTCGTCCAAGGCCAGACGCGAAGTGGACAACAGCGCCAGCGCCACCAGGTTGACCGGGTTGACGGCCGCCGCTTCATTCAAATGACGCGCCACCGTTTCGCCCAAGCGATGGGTTGCCGCGTTCAGCCAAGCGGGCTTGAACTGCGGCCCCAGCGCCTGCTCGCGCCAGCCCGGCTGCTCGCGTTCGAGAAACTCGGCCAGTTTGATGGGCTCGCCGAAGTTGACGGCCACTTGGCCGAACTTCTGCTTGAGTGCACCAATGACCTTGAAAACATCGAAAATCGATTCCTTCTTTTTGGTCGCTCCGCGTAACTCGCCCAGATAGGTACGGCCTTCAAGCACGCGCTCGTAGCCGATATACACCGGCACAAATACGATGGGCGTGCGTGAAGAGCGCAAAAAGCTGCGCAGGGTGATGGCCAGCATGCCGGTCTTGGGTTGCAGCATGCGCCCGGTGCGCGAGCGTCCGCCCTCGACGAAGTACTCCACCGGGAAACCCTTGGTGAACAAGGTGTGCAGGTACTCGTTGAACACTGCGGTGTACAGCGGGTTGCCCTTGAAGGTGCGGCGCATGAAAAACGCCCCGCCGCGGCGTAGCAGCGAGCCGATCACCGGCATGTTGAGGTTGATGCCCGCAGCGATGTGCGGCGTGGTCAGGCCGTTGCGAAACAGCAGGTACGACAGCAGCAGGTAGTCGATGTGGCTGCGGTGGCAGGGCACATAGATGATCTCGTTCCCTTGAGCGATCTCCTGCACGCCTTCGATATGGCTGACCTTGACGCCATCGTAGATCTTGTTCCAGAACCAGCTGAGCACGACTTCCAGAAAGCGAATGGCGGTGTAGGTGTAGTCCGAGGCGATCTCGTTGCCATAGCGCAGCGCCTGGGCTTCGGCTTTGGCCAGGGGGATTTTGCTGCGCTCGGCTTCTTCGGCAATGGCCTGACGCACCAGTGGGTCATGGATCAGGCCCTTGACCAGATTGCGCCGGTGGGAAATGTCCGGGCCGATGACCGCAGTCTTTTGATTGCGAAAATGCACGCGCAGGGTGCGTTGCGCCAGGCGTACCGTGCGCTCCTGGCCCTTGTTCTGGCCTACCAGCTCACGCAGTTGAATCGGCGCGGCGAACTGCACCCGCGTCTTGCGTCCCAGGATCAGAATGGTCACCAATCGGCGCAGGCGCCCGGTCACGGCCCAGCTGTCGGCGAACAGCAGCTTCCATGGGCTCGACTCGCTGGCCGGGGACTGCCCCCAGAACACGCTGACCGGCACGATTTGCGCATCGACGCTGCTGTCTTCGATCAGGGCCTTTACCAAACGCTCCAGGACCGGCGGCGCCCCGCGTTTATCTTGGCGCCCTAGCCAGTCCGGCGCTGGGGTCAGATAGAAAAACGCGGCTGGTTCAAGCTGCGTGCCCACATCGACTGGCAGTACGGGCCGCGGCAAGTGGGCATCGCGGCATTCTCGATCAACCACCGCCAGGTCGCTTAGCGAGGGCGACTGCAGCACGTAGAACACCGGACGGCTGCGGTCCAGGTTGAGATTGAACGAAGACTGGTTGATGGTCTCGGAACGTACCCACAGGTACAGCAACCGGCGCAAAGTACCAAAGACAAGACGGCGCAGCGGTGATCGGGTCATACGGCTTCTGCGTGATGGGGTGAGCACAGGCTCGGTCTGTCAGTGTGGCCTATCGCGCCGGGTTGGGCAAAAACCGGCTCAATTGGCGGGACTGCAGGGTGGCGGTAAAAAAAACGGCGCACGCGTGGCGCCGCAGGACGCGATCAGGCGGTGCGCCAGGTGATCTCTTCTTCGCCGTCAGCACTGATGCGAATCCAGCGGTCGGCTTCTTCTTCGCCTTCCTCTTCCACCCAGGTACCCGGTGCGCAGCGCACTTCGACCTGCAGCGTCGCAAAGGCAGCGCGGGCGCAGGCGATGTCGTCATCCCAGGGGGTCTTGTCACTTTCCAGGAACAAACTGTTCCACTTGCCCACTGCCTTGGGCAGCCAGGTCACGGGTACGTCGCCGGCGACGCATTTCCAGGTCTGGCCTTTTTGCTGCCAGGCAGTGCAGGTGCCCAAGGCGGCTTCGAGCCAGGCGCTGATGGCCTTGTGGTCGACGTCGGCGTCCTTGAGGTAAATCTCGATATCCGGTTGGCGCATGGCAAGGGGCTCGCTGAAGCAAAAATTAGTGTGCGATGAAGTAATCGTATCGCATGGACACGGTGACCACGAACGGCTTGGCCTGATCGATTACCGCAGCGCGACGTTCGGCACTGGCGCGCCAGCCGTGGGGCGTCATGGCCAGCAGGTTGGCGCGCGAGGGGCCATCGATCAGCTTGAGCTTGAACGTCAACGTTTCGCTGTGATCCAGGGTCATGCCTTCGGGCACCTGGGCCAGGTGTTTGTCGTCGATGTACTCGCGCACCTCGTCGTACAGCGCTTCGCGCAGTTCCATCAAGTGGCCGTTGGTGGGGCCCACACGCATCAGGCCGCCGCCCGGCGCGAGCAGACGCTTGGCCTCGTTCCAGTCCAGCGGGCTGAACACGCTGGTGATGAACTGACAACTGGCATCGGCCAAAGGCACGCGGGCCATGCTGGCCACCAGCCAATTGACGGCAGGGGCGCGTTTGCAGGCACGCTTGACCGCTTCGCGGGAGATGTCCAGGGCGTAGCCGTCGGCGCGCGGTAGCGCCTCAGCGATCTGCGCAGTGTAGTAGCCCTCGCCGCAGCCGATGTCGAGCCAGCGTTGCGGCCATTTTTTGGCCGCCAGCTCAGCCAGCCGCGCCGCTACCGGTGCGTAGTGACCTTCGTTGAGAAAGTCGCGGCGGGCCTCGACCATGGCCAGGTTGTCACCAGGGTCACGACTGTTCTTGTGCTGTACCGGCAACAGGTTGAGGTAACCCTGTCGAGCGCGGTCGAAGCGGTGGCCGCTGGGGCAGACCATGCCATTTTCGGCCTTGGCCAGCATGGCAGTACAGAGAGGGCAGGTCAGCATCAGGCGAGCAACTTGATCAGGGTGTGATAGTAGATTTCGGTCAGCACGTCGAGATCGCTGGCCAGCACGCGTTCGTCCACCTGATGGATGGTGGCGTTGACCGGCCCCAGTTCCACCACTTGAGTCCCCATGGTCGCAATGAAGCGACCATCGGAGGTACCGCCACTGGTGGATGGCAGGGTGTCCCGGCCGGTGACGGCCTTGATGCTTGCCGCTACGGCATCCAGCAGTGCGCCGGGTTCGGTCAGGAACGGCAGGCCGGACAACGCCCAGTCGATGTGCCAGTCCAGCCCGTGTTTGTCGAGAATGGTGGCCACGCGCTGCTGCAGACCCTCGACAGTGGATTCGGTCGAAAACCGAAAGTTGAAGATCGCCGTCAGGTCGCCTGGGATGACATTGGTGGCGCCGGTACCCGAGTTGAGGTTGGAGACTTGAAAACTGGTCGGCGGGAAAAAGTCGTTGCCGTGGTCCCAGTGCTCGGCGGCGAGTTCGGCCAAGGCCGGGGCTGCGAGGTGGATCGGGTTCCTGGCCAGGTGCGGATAGGCAACATGGCCCTGCTTGCCATGCACGGTCAGGGTCGCGCCAAGGGAGCCACGCCGGCCGTTCTTGACGACGTCACCCACCAATGTGGTGCTCGATGGTTCGCCGACGATGCACCAGTCCAACCGCTCGTTGCGCGCCTTGAGACGCTCGACCACGGCCTTGGTGCCGTGGTGCGCTGGGCCTTCTTCATCGCTGGTGATCAAAAACGTCACGGCGCCGCGGTGGTCCGGGTAGTCACCCACGAAGCGCTCGGCGGCCACCAGCATCGCTGCCAGGCTGCCCTTCATGTCGGCGGCGCCGCGACCGCAGAGCATGCCTTGCTCGTCGATCAGCGCGTTGAACGGGTCGACCTGCCAGGCGCTGACCGGCCCCGTCGGCACCACGTCGGTGTGGCCAGCAAAGCACAGTACCGGGCCATCGCCCCTGCCATGGTATGCCCAGAAGTTATCCACATCCTCGATGCGCATTGGCTCCAGTGCAAACCCGGCTGCGCCCAGGCGCTGCATCATCAGCTTCTGGCAGTCGGCATCGACAGGCGTCACCGATGGGCGGCGAATCAGCTCGCAGGCAAGTTGCAGGGTAGGGGACAGGTCGGCAGGGGCCGTCATGGAAAACTCCGAAAGCAGGATCAGGGGCGCATAAGGGCCGCTATGTTAAAGCAAATCGGGGTAGGGCGCAGGCGCCAGTTCTTTACCAGGGAGGTGTGTCCCGGTTGGTTTGTCCGGCTGCGACCCTACACTACGGCGCACCGGAATGCAGCCGCGTACCGGTCCTCGTTATCTTGGAAAAGGAATGAAAAGACATGAAAATGGAAATTGCTTTGTTCGCCGCCTGCCTGCTCGCTGGAACGGGGGCGCAGGCGTCATCCGCCGTGGAGTTCGGGGTAGTAGGCAAGATTACCCCCGGCGCTTGTTATCCGACCTTGAGCAATCACTCGGTGGATTTCGGCGAGATTAAAGTCACCGAGTTGCAGCGCCATACCGCCACGGTGATTGATCGCAAGCGCGTCAACACGTTGAATATCAGCTGCGACGCCGCGACCGTGTTCGCCGTCCGCGGGGTCGATGACCGCGCCAGCAGTGTGGGCAACAACTGGTATGAGTCGGCTTATGGGCTTGGCTACACCGGGCGCGGCGAAAAGATCGGTGCGCATTATGTCCAAGTGCATCCATCGCGCTCCACCATCGATGGCAAGCAGGCGTTCACCACCTACAGCGACGCCCGCGGTGAGCAGTGGGACTACTCGGGGGACGAAGAAAGCGCCATCCCCAACGGCGGCGAGTTATTGGGCTTTACCGACGGCGCCGGCATTGCGCATGGCCCTGTGGCAATCCAGCACGCCAGTATCGGCCTGAGCCACTTCATCGTGGTGGCGCCAGCCAGCCAGCTGACCTTGACCAGCGAGGTCTTGCTTGATGGCAAGGCGACCATTGAGCTCGTCTATCTGTAAGGCCATCGTCGCGCGTGTTTACAGGTGCTCGAAGATCGCGGTCATGCCTGACCTTCGAGCAGCCCCGCAAGGATTCGCTGGAGCTCTCACATGAAAATCGCTTGCTGTCTGGCCGCCTTGTGCGGCCTTTGCTTGGGTCGCCTTGCGCTGGCGGCCGGAATGATCCCGGAAACCTCGGTGGTGATCGTCGACGAGGCCAAAGGGGAGGCCTCGATCAAGGTGACCAACAGCGACAGCACGCCGGCGCTGCTGCACGTGAGTCTGGAGCATATTGCCGAGGACCGGGCGCCATGGGTGTTTGTCACACCGCCCGTTTCACGCGTCGAACCGGGGCAGAGCCAATTGGTGCGGTTTATCCTCAACGGCGAGCAGCCTTCGCAGACCCAGCGCCTCAAAAGGGTGATCTTCGAAGGCATCGAGCAAAACAAGGCCGATGCAGGCAAGGGCAACACCGTGATCGGCGTCAATGTACGTCAGAACTTGCCGGTGATCTTGCATCCCAAAGGGCTGGACATCGACCCGGAGCCCTGGCTTGGGCTCCAGTGGCGTTTGGAAGCTGGGCACCTGCAGGTCAAAAACCCTACCCCTTACGTTGTACGCCTGGCCCAGGAGCTGCAATTGCAGCCGAGCGCCACTGGCCTGCTGTTGCCACGGCCCTACGTATTGCCCGGTGCTGATCTGCGCCTCGAACTACCCGAGGGGCTGGGACTTACTGACAGCCACGTACGGCTGCAGCCTGCCACCGTTTATGGGTTTGCCGTTGATGCGCTGGATGCGCCTGTGTCGCGCAGTGCGCAGTGATGCCCGTGATGCCCGTGATGCGCTCGGCTCAGGGCCTTGTGGGCCTGGCTGCAAGCAGTTATCTGGTTGCGGGTTTTGCTCAGGGGGGCGATGGATTTGATACCGAGACGTTGCGCCTGCGCGGCATCGATCCGCAATTGGCCTCCTACCTCGCGCAGGGCGCGCGCTTCACGGCAGGGGCACACACCGTGCAACTCAAAGTCAACGGCCAGCCGCGTGGGAGCGTGCAAGCGCGCTTCGGGGCATCGGGTGCACTGTGTTTCGATACCGAGCTGCTCGACGCCGCAGGGCTTGAGGCTGATGCGTTAACCCCCGACGACTGCCAGCGCTTCATCGCCCGCTACCCCGATACCGAGATCGAGTTGAGCCCTGGGGCCAACGCGGTGGCGCTATGGGTGCCCGCTGCGGCAATAGTCGCCTCGGCCCCAGCATTCGGCGACTTCATTGAGGGCGGCGTGGCAGGCTTGTTCAATTACGATATCCAGGGCGCGTTCAGTGAGTTCGACCAGCACAGCAACCGGTTCTGGTCGGCCAATACCGAGGTCGGGTTCAATGCCGGTGGCTGGATCGTGCGCAGCCGTCAGTTGTCTGCCAGCAGCAATGGGCAGCGGCGCAACGAGCATCTGGATGCCTATGCCCAACGGACCTTTGCCGAGCAGCAGGCGGTCTTGCAGTTGGGCCAGATCAGCTTGGCCAATCCGGTGCTCTCTGGCGCGCGCATCGAGGGGGTGCAGTGGTCCAGCGAAGCGGCTTTGCGCCAACGCGAGGGCAGTCGCGGTTTGTCTGGTATTGCGGCGACGCGCGCGCGAGTCGAGGTGCATCAGGGCGGTGCGCTGATCTACGCCACAGTAGTACCGCCTGGGCCTTTCGAGCTTGAGGCTGTGCCGCAGCTCGACAACCGCCGCGATGTGCAGTTGACGCTGATCGAGGCAGACGGTGAACCACACACGGTGACGATACTGTCTTCAAGCCTGTTGGCGAGCTTGCCGGCGAGCGGCTTTGCCTTGGGTGTCGGCCAGGTTCGCCAGGCGCACGGCTTGCAGCAGGCGCCTTGGGTCATGAGTGCCGGCTGGAGCCAAGCGCTGGAGGGCTCAGGCTCTATCAGCACGGGCATGTTATTGACCCAGGGCTATCAGGCGTATGGCAATGGTCTGGCGGGCCCAGCCTGGCGCGGCGCTCGCTGGCAGGCTACATTGCAGGCTTCACGGGTAGAACACAAAGAGCGCCATGGCCTGCAGATGCGTTGGGGTTTGCAGCAGGCCCTGGGCGAGCGGTGGAGCGCGAACCTGGCGTATGCCCAGCAGACGCGCGATCATCGCGAGCTCAACGACACCCTGGCGCACGGCCGCACCCAGCTCGATTTACGCTCTCGCGTGCAGTACAGCCAGGGGGTGAGCTGGAGTCATACGCGCTTCGGCAGCCTCAACGGTGGCTATGCCGAATCGACCTCGTTCAACGCCCGCCGCAGTGGCCGCGCCTATATCAACTGGGGACAGCAGTGGGGCGGCGCATCACTGTCGTTGAATACCGAATGGCAGGTCATGGGCCCTCGGGGTTCAGGCAATGCGCTGTACCTCAGTGCCAGCCTGCCGTTGGGTGAGGGGCGGCGCCTGCGTACCACGGCGCGTCGTAGCGCTACCACAGATCGCTTTGGCGTGAGTGTGCAGGAGCACGTCAACGAACGAGTCAATTACCAGTTAGGCGCCGAGCGCACTCGTCAGGACGGGTTGCTGGATTTTTCCGCGAATCTGGCGCTGCTGCCAGGCGCTACCCAGCTGGACCTTGGCTACACGAATCATGGCCGGGGAGGGCACAGTTACAACCTCGGCGCACGCGGTGGCGTGATGGCCCATGCGAAGGGCCTGACCCCGTCGGCCTATCCGCTGCAGGACACCTTTGCGCTATTGACGGTGGGCGAAGTCAGCGATGCGCGGGTGGACACCCCCGCAGGCAAAGTCTGGACCGACCGTGGCGGCCGTGCGGTCATTTCCCAGCTCAGTGCTTATGGCCACAGCAACATTGAAGTCAATACTCACACTTTGCCGCGCAACGTCGACCTCCACCAGGGCGCCGCGCAGATCCGCGCTGGCCGCGGCGCCGTACCCTCCCTGCGTTTCGACACACAAATCACCCGTAGAGCCCTGCTCACAGCTCTGGATAGCGCGGCGCAGCCATTGCCTCGCGGCGCTTTGGTCTTGGGCGAAGGTGGGGCCTTGGTCACGCTTGTGCAGGACAACGGCCTGATCTTTGTGCCGGATGTCCTGAACCATCCGCAATTGTGGGTCCAGATAGAAGGGCAGGAGCCTTGCCAGTTGCATTTCCAATTACCGGACCCGGCCGATACCGATGCCTATTTTGAAAGCGCTGCGGCCGTGTGCCGGGCCAGTTGAGGACGCGTCATGAAGGCTTTTCGAATGCTGTGCGCAGCGGTCATGTCGCTGTGCAGTGGGCCGCTGCTGGCGCAGCCCTGTGAAGTGCTGCTGAGCCAGAGCGAGATCGACTACGGTCAGCTCAACCGGACAACGCTCAAAGCAGTGCCAGGCCATTTCAGTTTGGCCCCACGCACCTTTTACCTGACGGTGCAGTGCCCCCAGGCCCAAGCCCTTCAGCTGGCTTATCGCGGCGTTGCCGATGGCGCAGCGGGTTTTCGCTTTGGCGAGCAAGGCCAGTACCAGCTGTGGCTCGGTGACGCGCAACTGGACGGTACGGCGGTATCGATAGGGCAAGTACAGGGCGCGGGTTTGGGCGTTATGGCCGTCGCGTCAGAAATGGCCCTGCAGCCTGAACACGCCTTGGCGCCCGTGATTGGCGGCCAGCCTGCCCGAGGCCGAAGGTTGAATGCGCGGGTTGAGCTGCGGGTCACGGGCCCTGCAAGCGCAGCGCTTTCACACAAAGCCAGCGAATGGCTGGCGTACGGGCGCTTTATCAGTGGTGGGGCCGAGCGCGCGCTGCACCTGCGCGCCGGGTTTACTCCCGCCTCGTGTACGCCGCGTCTTGGTCGGCAGGGCTTCGCAGACTTTGGCCGTATTGGCGCCCGGCAATTGGCGCCCGACCGTGTGACCCTGCTGCAGCGCAGTCTCGCCCTGAATGTGCAGTGCGATGGGCCGACGCGCTTTGCGTTGGTGGCGCAAGACAATCGCGCGGGCTCTGCCAGAGCTACACCGGGGCAAGCAAGCGCCACGCTGTTCGGCATCGGTCACACCCGGTCTGGCCAAGCCATAGGTGCTTATCGCCTGCGCATCGGCAGCCCGACTGCGGATGTCCCGCTAGTGACACTTTACGGGACAGCGGCCGGCCTGGATTGGACGCGCGCTGCAGACCACGAAGCGGTCGTGCATCACGATGGTCGGTTGCTGGGTTTCGTTCGCCAAGGCGGGGGAGGCAATGGGCCAAGCGCGTTGACAGACTTCACTGCGCAATTGCACGTGGACCTGTATCTGGCGCCGTTGCAGGATTTGCGGCTGGATCAGGAAGTACCGTTTGAAGGCCGGGCGACGTTGGAGATCGTGTATCTGTAGCAACAGTGTCCGCAGGGAGCCGCGCTTCCCCAAGCCGGCGCTTCGATCCATCAAAGCGCCTTTGCGGTGCCGGGCGTTGCAGGCCCGGCACCCCTGGCGGCTAGTTGGACTGCACGGGCTCGACCTGCAGCAGCGGCCGAGGCTGAGCCGACAGCAGCGCCATGATCAACGCCGCCAGGTACGGCAGCGACTGCACCAGCAACATGGTCACCCAAAAGCGCATGTCCGCGCTGGGCAGGCCCTGTACCACGCAGATACCGGCGGCGGCGCCCCACAACAAGAGCATGATGAACAGCTCTTCGCGGGCTTCCGATACCGCCACCCAGAATCCATGGCTGTCGGCATTCTTGGGCGTGCGGAAAAACGGAATCGTGGTGGTGAAGAACCCGTACAGCACGGCCTTGGCAATGGTGTGCGACAACGCCAGGCCGGCCAGCGCTGCTGCAAACGCATCCTTGAGATTGACCCCCACGGCGCGGCGATACAGGAAGATGATCTTGGCGACCTTGAATACGAACAAGGCCAGAGGCGGAATCGCAAAGATCATCAGCGGCGGATCGACCCGGTGCGGGACGATGATCATCGCCGATGACCACAGCAATGCACCCACGGTAAAGAAGATATTCATGCCGTCTGCCACCCACGGCAGCCATCCCGCCAAAAAGTGGTAGCGCTGCCCGCGAGTCAGCTCGGTACCCTTGCCGCGCAGCAGGCTGGCGGTGTGCCGCTTGACGATCTGGATCGCGCCGTAGGCCCAGCGAAAGCGCTGCTTCTTGAAGTCGATAAAGGTATCGGGCATCAGGCCCTTGCCGTAGCTCTCGTGGTGATACGCCGCTGACAGCCCTTTCTCGAATACCCGCAAGCCCAGCTCGGCATCCTCGCAGATGCACCAGTCGGCCCAACCCAGCTCTTCCAGCACGCTGCGCCGGGTCATGGTCATGGTGCCGTGCTGAATGATCGCGTCGCGGTCATTGCGGGTGACCATGCCGATATGGAAAAAGCCCTTGTATTCGGCGTAGCAGAGCTTCTTGAAGGTGCTTTCGTTCTGGTCGCGATAATCCTGCGGCGACTGCACGATGGCGATCTTGGGATCGGCAAAGTGCGGGACCATATGCTTGAGCCAGTTGGGATGCACGCAGTAGTCGGAGTCGATCACGGCAATCACTTCGGCATCAGCGGCGGTATGCGGCAGGAGGTAGTTCAGGGCGCCGCCCTTGAAACCCGCCAGCGGGGCGACGTGGAAGAACTTGAAACGCGGCCCCAGAGTCTCGCAGTGGGCCTTGACCGGCTCCCAGACGGCCGGATCTTTGGTGTTGTTGTCGATCAGCAACACTTCAAAGTCCGGGTAGTCGAGGGCTGCCAGTGCGTTGAGGGTCTGTTTGACCATTTCCGGCGGCTCGTTGTAGCACGGTACATGGATCGATACTTTCGGCCGGTAGGCGCTGTCAGTCCCGTTGGGCAAGAATTCCCGGCGGCGCTTATGTGTCCACACTGCCTCGGCGAGTTCATGGGCCTCGGTGAGTAACACGATAAACACGCCCATCGCGCCCAGCGCGAGCAAAACGCCCACCGTCAGGCTGAACCAGGTGCTGTATTGCTGGCTGTAGTCGTAGCCGATCCACACCAGCACCGAACCGCACAAAAACGCGATAAAGGTCAAAAAGGTGCGCCCGCGCTGGCGCAGCGCCGAGCCGTCGATGAGTAGCAGCGCCAATGCCAGGGTCGCCAATACTGCCGAGCCGATGGCCAGCACCCGCCATTGCGGAATCGCGACTACAGGGCCGTCAAAGTTGAATTTCTGCTGGCGCTGAGCATTGAATACCCCCCAATAGGCGCCCACCGAGCCTTCGTCGCTGGCCTTCCAGGGCTGGTCATACGCTTCGATCACGAAGTAGTTAAAGCCCCGACGATTGAGCGTGTTCACCAGGTTGCGCAGGTAGATGGCCTGATCAGCGGGCGACGCATCGGCGCCACCGCGCATGTGGCCATTGCTCGGCCAGCCGACTTCGGAAAGGAGCAGTGGTTTTTTCGGGAACATCTTTTTCAGGTCGTGGGCACGATCAAGCACGAACTGCTGGGCGTCGCCCACTTTGATGAATTCCCAGTACGGCAGGATGTGTGCGGCGATCAGGTCGACGTGCTTGGCCAGCTCGGGGTTGTGTTCCCAGATGTGCCACTGCTCGGAGGTGGTCACCGGCACCTTGACGGCGGCGCGCACGCGATCCAGGTAGTCGGTCAGTTGCTGGACCGTGACCTCCTTGCGAAACAAGGCTTCGTTGCCGACCACCACCCGGACCACACTGCGGGAGGTGTTGGCCAGTTCGATAACCTTGGCGATTTCCCGCTCGTTACGCTCCAGATCGTTGCCGATCCAGGCGCCAAGGGTCACGCGCAGGCCGAACTCTTCAGCCAGCTTGGGGATGTCTTCTTGAGTCCCGTCGACCGAATACACACGGATGTGGTCGGTGAGCTTGCTCATCTGTTCGAGGTCCTGACGCATTTGCTGGTCAGACGGGTATACGCCTTCTTGCGGATTCTGCCCCAGGCGGAACGGCGAGTAGGAGAACCCGGAGATTTGATCAGGCCAGTCAGGTGCTGAGACCGGCCGGTTGATCAATGCCCAGAAACCGGTGAACAGCGCGGCAATTGCCACGATCACCACAAGGTTGAGACCAAATTTACGCGATGACATAGGGTGTTCGGGTTCCGATAGGGGGAACGGGCGGTTTGAAGGCGCGAATCCTACGCGTGGCTTGTAGGAATTTATAGGTATAGCTCGTAGGATTTTTCTTAGAGCAAAATTTACGGATGAAGTTCTTGCGGGCCCCAGCCAGCCCGGGCCCCTTCGCCAGCAAGCTGTGCTGCTACGGTGTTGGCAGGTTGTGGGTCGTGCATCTGTGGAGGGTTTGTGGTTATGGGCGAGGAGTCCGGGCCCTTTCGCCAGCAAGCTGTGCTGCTACGGTGTTGGCAGGTTGTGGGTCGTGCATCTGTGGAGGGTTTGTGGTTATGGGCCAGGAGTCCGGGCCCTTTCGCCAGCAAGCTGTGCTGCTACGGTGTTGGCAGGTTGTGGGTCGTGCATCTGTGGAGGGTTCGTGGTTATGGGCGAGGAGTGCCGGCCCTTTCGCCAGCAAGCTGTGCTGCTACGGTGTTGGCGGGTTCTGGGTGGTGCATCCGTGGAGGGTTTGTGGTTATGGGCGAGGAGTGCCGGCCCTTTCGCCAGCAAGCTGTGCTGCTACGGTGTTGGCAGGTTCTGGGTCGTACTCCCGTGGGAGCACAGCTTGCTGGCGAAGGGGCCGAAAGGTGCTCAGCAGCAATCCCGTCAGGCAGGTATACTGCGCGCCGAATTTCGAGGGGCTGGCCATGAGTGAACACGATCCGCGTTTTGCCGGTATCGCCCGCCTGTATGGCGTGCAAGGGCTACAACGTTTGCGCGGTGCCCATGTGGCCATCGTCGGCCTGGGCGGTGTCGGCTCGTGGGCGGCCGAGGCCATGGCCCGCAGCGGCGTTGGCGAGATATCGCTGTTCGACCTTGACGATGTTTGCGTCAGCAACAGCAACCGCCAATTGCACGCGATGAGCGGGACTATCGGCCAGTCCAAGGTCGAGGTAATGGCCGAGCGTTTGCGCGCGATCAATCCCCATTGCGTGGTCCACGCGGTGGCAGATTTCGTGACACGCGAGACCATGGCCGAGTACATGACTCAGGAGATGGACTGCGTGCTCGACTGTATCGATAGCATTCACGCCAAAGCCGCGCTGATTGCCTGGTGCAAGCGGCGCAAGATTCTCATCATCACCACCGGCGGTGCAGGCGGGCAAATTGATCCGACCCAGATCCGCGTCAGCGACTTGAACCGCACCCATAACGATCCGCTGGCCTCCAATGTGCGCTCCATGTTGCGCCGCGAGTATGGTTTTTCCCGCAATGTCACCCGCCATTACAGCGTGCCGTGCGTGTATTCCACCGAACAACTGCGCTATCCGATGCCCGATGGCAGTGTGTGTTTGCAAAAGAGCTTCGTGGGCGAGGGGGTCAAGCTGGACTGTGCTGGAGGGTTTGGCGCGGTGATGATGGTGACGGCGACCTTTGGCATGGTGGCCGCTTCCAAGGCGGTGGAGAAGATTGTAGCGGGGAGTCGGCGGCCTTCGGAGCGCTGATTGCTAAGGGAACCCCGCCCCCACGAGCCACGTTGACCTGTGGGAGCGGGCTCTGCCCGCGAAGGGGCCCGAACCACTAGCCCGGCTGGCTGATATGCTCCCTGACCCGCTTGAGCACCGCATTCATGCCATTGCTGCGCGAAGGCGATAACTGCCGGGCCAGGCCCAGGTCCGCAAACCACGCCGGCAAGTCCAGGGTGTCGACCTCGGCAGCGGGTAGCCCGTCTATGCGTGCCAATAGCAGCGCCAGCAACCCGCGGATCAAGCGCGCATCGCTGTAGGCCTTGAAGTGCCATTGGCCCTCGCTGTGTTGCGCCGTTAGCCATACCTGACTTTCACAGCCGTGCACCCGGTGCTCGTCAAGGCGCTGCGCTTCAGCCATCGAGGGCAGCCGCTCACCCCACTGCATCAGCAGGCGGGCGCGTTGCTCCCAGCCCGCCGCTTGCTCGAATGCCTGCAAGGCCTGCGCAGCCGCTTCAGGCAGGCTCACCGGAGCACCTCGAGTGCTTTATCCAGTGCTTCAAAAAAACGTTGCAGGTCGTCGCTGTCGTTGTACAGCGCCAGCGACACCCGGATCGCGCCCTGCAGACCCAAGCCCTTGAGCAGAGGCATGGCACAGTGATGCCCCGCACGTACGGCAATGCCCTGATCGGTGAGCAAGTGGGCAAGGTCGGCGTTATGTACGCCGTCAATAGTGAAACTGGCGAGCGCCGCCTGCGGGTCACCCAGTACTCTTAGCCCCTCACGGTCATGCAGGCCGCGCAGCAACTGTTGATGCAGGGTTGCTTCATGGGCGGCCACCGCGCTGGCATCCAGGCTGGCGAGGTAGTCGAGCGTGGCACTCAGACCAATGACGCTGGCGATGGGCGGTGTTCCGGCTTCAAAGCCCAGCGGTGCCGGGTGAAAGCTGGCCTGATGGTAGTCGGCGGTATGGACCATCTCGCCGCCAAATTGCCAGTGCTGGAGCCGACCGAGGCCGCGGCAGCTGCCATACAACGCGCCCAGGCCATCGGGGCCATAGAGCTTATGGCTGGAGAACACATAAAAATCGCAGTCAAGTTGCTGCACGTCGTGGCGGCCGTGGACTACCCCCTGGGCGCCATCCACCACGGTCAGGGCATCCATGGCACGGGCCATGGCCAATAATGATTGCAGCGGCTGCCAGGTGCCCAGCACGTTAGACAACTGGCTCACAGCCACCAGACGGGTACGCGGGCCGATCAGTGTCGCTGCGCGGTCGAGGTCGACCACACCGGCGGCAGTCAGGGGCAGGATCACCAGCTTGAGCCCTCGACGCTTGGCCAACTGCTGCCACGGCAACAGGTTGGCATGGTGCTCAAGGGCACTGATGGCGATTTCATCATCCGCCTGGAATTCGCCCTCAAGGCCATAGGCCAACAGGTTGAGCGCCGAGGTAGCGCCATGGGTAAAGATGATCTGGCTGGGGCTCGGTGCATTCAGCCACTGGGCGATTTTCTCGCGGCTGCCTTCGAATGCCTGGGTCGCCATGGCGCCAGGCAGATGTTGCGCACGGTGCACATTGGCGGCGCCGTGACTGTAATAGTGGGTCATTGCATCGAGCAGGGCCTGGGGCTTTTGCGTGGTCGCTGCGCTATCCAGGTACGTTTGCTGCTGTCGTTGCAAGGCGGCGATGGCCGGAAAATCGGCACGCCAGGGGGAGGGCTGGAACATGGGCATCGGGCTCTGGTAGTCGGGGCCGCCGTGCGGCGACCCCGCTGCGCCGCTTAGTTGTGAGCGTGCAGTGCTTCGTTCAGCTCGATGGCCGACTTGTGGGTTTTGCATTCCACTGCGCCAGTTTCCGAGTTACGACGGAACAGCAGGTCGGCCTGGCCGGCCAGGTCACGGGCCTTGACCACTTTGACCAGCTGATTGTTTTCATCCAGCAGCGCCACTTTGGTGCCTGCGGTGACGTACAAACCGGATTCCACAGTGTTACGGTCGCCCAGCGGAATGCCGATACCGGCGTTGGCGCCGATCAGGCAACCTTCGCCGACTTTGATGACGATGTTGCCACCACCCGACAACGTACCCATGGTCGAGCAACCGCCGCCCAGGTCCGAACCCTTGCCCACGAATACGCCAGCCGACACACGACCTTCGATCATGCCCGGGCCTTCGGTGCCCGCGTTAAAGTTGACGAAGCCCTCGTGCATGATGGTAGTGCCTTCGCCGATGTAGGCACCCAGGCGCACACGCGCGCTGTCGGCGATACGCACGCCGGCAGGCACCACGTAGTCGGTCATTTTCGGGAACTTGTCCACCGAGAATACTTCAAGGAGTTCGCCCTTCAGGCGTGCTTCGAGTTGACGCTCCGCCAGTTCGCCCAGGTCGATGGCGCCTTGGCTGGTCCAGGCCACGTTGGGCAGCAGCGGGAAGATTCCCGCCAGGCTCACGCCGTGGGGTTTGACCAAGCGATGCGACAGCAGGTGCAGCTTGAGGTAGGCCTCGGGGGTGGACGTCAGCGCGACGTCTTCGGCCAGAATGGTCGCGACCAGGGGGCGGTGGCTTTCTGCCAGGCGGGTCAGCAATGCCGATTGACCAGCGTCGACGGTCTTCAGCGCTTCGGCCAGTTGCGAGGCCTGGGTGGTGGAAAAAGTGATCGCCTGGTTGCCGCCGGTGTAATCGAGCAACGGGGCGATTGCCTGAATCAGGTCGCCAGCCGGGTTGAGCAAGGGCTGTGCGTAGAACACTTCCAGCCAGGTGCCGTTGCGGTTTTGAGTGCCGACACCGAAGGCCAGGCTGAATGGAGTGGTGGACATGCAATTACCTCTTTGCAAGTGAAGGGGGCCAACATTGCCAGTGCTTACTGGACGGCCGCCGCATAAATGTCAGGTTTGAAGCCGATCAGGGTCTTGTTGCCCAGATCGAGCACGGGGCGTTTGATCATCGACGGCTGGGCAAGCATCAGTTCGATGGCCTTGTCCTGATCGAGGTCGGCTTTTTGAGCGTCCTCAAGCTTGCGAAACGTGGTGCCCGCGCGGTTGAGCACCACTTGCCAGCCATGTTCGTTGCACCACTGTGTCAGGTGCCCACGGTCGATGCCCGAGGCCTTGTAGTCATGGAAGGCATAGTCGACCTGTTTCTCGTCGAGCCAGGTACGGGCCTTTTTCATGGTGTCGCAGGCTTTGATGCCATAGAGAGTGTAAGCCATGGATTGTCGCCGGGCAGGTGGCACTGGCCGCCTGTCCCCTGTTCTCCGCAAATGAATGGACGAATTATGCGGCATCGCGTGTTTCGATGCCATGACTGCGTCCCCGAGCGCGAAGGCCAGGCTTATGAAGTCGTGCTTCAAGATGCGCTGCGACGTTTGTACAGCAGCGCCGGGCTGTTCGAAACCGGTACCATGGGGAGTACTCCCTGACAGGAACCGCGCGCTCGCCATGCAAACTGCCTACACCGTCCTTATTCTGCTCATGCTCGTGAGCGTTTCGAAACTGATCGCCAGACTAGTCCCCTTGCCCCTGCCGATTTTGCAGATCGCTGCCGGCGCGCTGCTGGCCGTGCCGACGCTGGGGCTGCATGTGGCGCTGGAGCCGGAGTTGTTCTTGTTTCTGTTTTTGCCGCCGTTGTTGTTCTCCGATGGCTGGCGGATGCCTAAGCGCGAGTTGTGGCGCCTGCGGGGTTCGATCCTGACGCTGGCGGTCGGGCTGGTGCTGTTCACGGTGATCTGCGCGGGGTATTTCATCCACTGGCTGCTACCTTCGATCTCGCTGCCGGTGGCCTTTGCCCTGGCCGCTATACTGTCGCCCACCGATGCCGTGGCGGTCTCGGCCATCGCTCAGGATCGCTTGCCTACGCCGCTTATGCATGTGCTGCAAGGCGAGGCCTTGATGAACGATGCCTCGGGCCTGGTGACGTTCAAGTTCGCCTTGGCCGCGGCGATGACCGGGTACTTTTCCCTGGCCGATGCCAGTCTGACTTTTGTGCTGGTGGCCGTGGGCGGCCTGGCGCTGGGGGTGATGCTGAGCTGGCTGGTAGGTCGCCTGCGGGTATGGATGATCAACCGCGGTTGGGACGATCCGGCCACCCACGTGGTGTTCATGCTGTTGCTGCCGTTTGCCGCATACGTGCTGGCCGAACGGCTGGGAGCGTCCGGGATTCTCTCAGCGGTCGCTGCTGGGATGATGCAGAGCTGGCTCGATCTATTGCCGCGCCAGACCAGTACGCGGCTGCTTAATCGTAGCGTCTGGTCGCTGCTGGAGTTTGCCTTCAACGGGTTGATCTTCTTGATTCTTGGCCTGCAATTGCCGGACATCGTCAAAGCCGTGGCAAGCCACGAAACCGACATCTGGTCGAGCATGAGTTCGCGTGCGCTTGAGGTAGTGGCGATTTTCGTGGTGCTGGTGCTGCTGCGATTCGTGTGGGTGCAGGGGGTCTGGCGCTTGACCGTGGTGCTGCGCAGGTGGCGTGGTTCCAAGCAGATTACCCAGGTGCCGACGGCGCGTTCTTGCTGGCTGTTGACGTTCGGCGGGGTGCGCGGCGCAGTGACGTTGGCGGGTACCCTGTCGGTGCCCCTGTTAATGGGTGACAAGCCGTTTCCCGATCGGGATCTGCTGTTATTCATTGCGGCGGGGATCATTTTGCTATCGCTGATCGTCGCCTGTTTGGTACTGCCCCTGTTGCTGCGCGGCATGGAAAAGGACTCCGATGAAAAACTCCATGCCGAGGTGCGCGACACGCGTCGGCAAACGGCTCAGGAAGCGATCAAAGCACTGGAGGCCGAGGAGCTGGGCGACAGCGGCGGCGATGCGGCACAAGCGGCACTGGCCACCGAGATGAAGGCGCAGGTGATGGCCGAGTACCGGCATCAATTGGATATCATCAACGACTCGGAAGACGCGCAGGCGCAGGCTTTGCAAATGCATCAGCTGGAGCGGCGCCTGCGGCTTGCGGCCCTGCGGGCGCAGCGCCGCAAGCTTTATGACCTGCGCCGCCATCGGCTGATCGGCGATGATGTAGTGCGCCAGTTGTTGGCCGAACTGGACATCAACGAGGCCAACCTTGGGGTAGGCAGATAGCTGCTGCGTTCTCTGTGGGACCGGGCTCTGCCCGGGAAGAGGCCCGCTCAGACAGCGCCATTGTTTGGCTGAGACCTTTGCGAGCAGAGCCCGGCCCCACAGTTTTCGCAGTGGGCTATCAGCGGTTCTGAACGAACGTGCGAATTCGCTGGGCAGCCTCGACGCACTCGGCCAAGGGCGCGACCAGTGCCAGGCGCACGCGGCCGGCGCCGGGGTTCACGCCATCGACCTCGCGGCTCAGATACGAGCCCGGCACCACGGTCACGTGTTGCGTCTCGAACAGCGCTCGGCAGAACTCCGCATCATCCCCTTCGACCTTGGGCCACAGGTAAAAGCTGCCATCCGGGCGCTGCACGTCCATGACGGGCGAGAGAATATCCAGCACGGCATCGAATTTCTCGCGGTACAGATCCCGGTTGCCGCGCACGTGTGCTTCGTCGTTCCAGGCTGCCACGCTGGCCAGTTG
>LIDZ01007730.1_pt7 | contig 23143 bp, 25 predicted proteins | sample 644651 | NCBI WGS metagenome assembly LIDZ01 (sample SAMN03856242, study PRJNA289617) | food metagenome | isolation source: wine grapes on drying loft during traditional withering process | host: Vitis vinifera cv. Corvina | place: Italy: Gargagnago di S. Ambrogio di Valpolicella | collected 2014-01 | reverse complement strand
TGCATCTTATTACCTCAAAAAATCACGTGCTCGGTCAACTTCAGACCCTCTCTGCTCCGCAAGAAACAGAGTGAGACTAAGAACCGGGATGGCCTCTGGTGTCAGAATCGTAGTCGCTGTACCAAAAGGGTCCCGAAGATATTCCGGAAAAAAATAGACGCAGCATTATAGCGACAACGTTTAAGCGAGTCGAGGCTGCTCAACCCTGACATTTCGCTAACTTCGTTGCTTTTCTCTCATAAATGGCAGAAAACGGGGGTGCGCCGGGGATTTTGCATCAGAAATGACAAAGCGGCCCGCAGGCCGCCCTGGTTGAAAAACACCCTATCAGGCAAGCGTACCCGCGCCGCGACAGTTTGGTGAGGAGGGAACGGTGTCCTGTAACCCCTCCCACTCCTTAACGGTATAGGTATGTAAAGCCAGCGCGTGAACGCTTCCAGCCAGTTCTGCTGCCAGCGCACTATAAATAGTCCGGTGACGCATCAAAAAGCGCTGGTTGATAAAATGGTCGCTCACAATAACCACTTTAAAATGACTCTCTGCACCCGCTGGGACGTTATGACGATAGCTTTCGTCATGAACTTCCAGATGAACAGGCGCTAACGCCGTTCTTAACTTTTCTTCTATTTCTTCGCGGATCATACCTGGACTCCTCTAAGACGGTGGCCCCATCTCTTTAAATATTAGCTGGTTTTTTACCAAACCCTGCTGGGTTCGCGAAAAATATCCGCCGTTTAATGCCCGCTACTGTGCATTTTCATCTTTGCTGCTGCAACCACTCCGTCATTATAAGGTCGAAGTTCCCGTGCCTGGCGTCAGCCTTAAAAGTGCAAGGCGATGAATTTACGCGCTATCGGGGCTTCCCCTTGTTACAGGCAATGCTATGATGACCGCAGTTTTGTCAGCACTACAACCCTTGTCATTGAGAAAATAAGCATGTTAAAAAAATTATTATTCCCTCTGCTGGCCGTGTTTATTCTGGCTGGCTGTGCAAGCAACAGCAACACACTCACCGTTTCGCCAAAAATTCAGCTGCCTCAGCAGGATCCAAGCCTGACCGGCATTACGGTTAGCATCAACGGGGCCGATCAGCGTAGCGATCAAGCACTGGCGAAAGTTAACCGCGACGGACAGCTGGTTACTCTGACCCCTTCACGCGATCTGCGCTTCCTGCTGCAGGAAACGCTGGAGAAGCAAATGGGTGCCCGTGGTTACATGATCGGTCCTAATGGTGCCGTTGACCTGCAGATCATCGTGAACAACCTGTATGCCGACGTTACCGAAGGTAATGTGCGCTATAGCATCACCACGAAAGCCGATATCTCGATTGTTGCCACCGCGAAAAACGGCAGCAAGCAAGTGAAGAACTACCGTCAGACTTACAGTGTTGAAGGTGCCTTCTCAGCCACCAACGCCAAAATCACCAACGCGGTTAACTCCACGCTGAGCGACGTGATTTCTGATATGGCTCAGGACACCAGCATCCACGAGTTTATCAAGCAAAACGCCCGTTAATTGGTCAGTGCCCGTCGGGATCCCGGCGGGCTTTGTTTTAAGGTTCGTATGCCCAGCCATTACCTCCAGATTTTTACCCAACGAAATGCCGCCCTTCTTCTGCTTCTTGGCTTTGCCTCCGGTCTGCCGCTTGCGCTGACATCGGGAACGCTGCAAGCCTGGATGGCCGTCGAAAACGTCGATATCAAAACGATTGGCTTCTTCTCTCTGGTCGGGCAGGCCTACGTATTCAAATTCCTCTGGTCTCCCTTGATGGACCGCTACACGCCGCCGTTTTTAGGCCGTCGTCGTGGCTGGTTACTGGTGACGCAGATTCTGTTGATTGTCGGCATTGCCCTTATGGGATTTATGGATCCCTCACGCAATCTGACCCTGCTAGCCGCCCTCGCCGTGCTGGTCGCCTTCTGTTCCGCTTCGCAGGATATTGTCTTTGATGCCTGGAAAACCGATGTGCTGCCCGCCGAAGAGCGCGGAAGCGGTGCGGCAATCAGCGTGCTCGGCTATCGTCTGGCAATGTTGGTGTCTGGCGGACTGGCATTATGGCTTGCTGACCGATATCTCGGATGGCAGGCGATTTGGTGGCTGATGGCGGCGATGATGGTGCCTGGCGTGATTGCCACGCTGTTAGCGAAAGAACCCAGCGATCCTGTTGCCCGCCCTCACAGCCTCGAAGAGGCAGTGATTGCCCCGCTGCGCGATTTCTTTAACCGCAACAATGCCTGGCTGATCCTTTCTCTTATTGTCCTTTATAAGCTGGGTGATGCGTTTGCTGCCAGCCTGACCACCATTTTCCTGATCCGTGGCGTTGGCTTTGATGCCGGCGACGTGGGGCTGGTCAATAAAACTCTCGGGTTGATCGCCACGATAATTGGTGCGCTTTACGGCGGCGTACTGATGCAGCGTCTGAGCCTGTTCCGTGCGCTGATGTTGTTTGGCATCCTGCAGGCGGTGTCTAACCTGGCTTACTGGATGCTGGCCGTCACCGACAAACATCTGTACAGCATGGCGGCAGCCGTATTTGTTGAAAATCTCTGTGGTGGCATGGGCACCGCAGCTTTTGTGGCGCTGCTGATGACGCTGTGTAATAAGTCTTTCTCCGCCACGCAATTTGCCCTGCTTTCCGCATTGTCCGCCGTTGGACGTGTATATGTTGGCCCGGTGGCGGGCTGGTTTGTAGAGAGCTGGGGCTGGCCAACATTTTATGCCTTCTCAGTAGTAGCAGCCTTGCCCGGCTTGCTGCTGCTGGCGGGATGCCGAACCACGCTGGAACATGCGCAAACCCATCAGTCATTTTTACCGCGAACACGCTTCTCTTCCGGGTATAAATGGGCGTTACGCGCCTTGAAATCAGGTGCGGCGTTGGTGGTGGCAGGGCTGGTTTTGCTGGCTTTACGCGCAATAAACCTGCTGGATGTCGGCTCAATCATTAGCGCTTTGTTTGAATCAGGGGCGTTTCTGGCACTGTTGGGCATCGTTACCGGCAGTCTGTTAGACTTCCTCGCTCAGCGCCCGGCGATACAGCCAAAGTAAAGTTATGTTGGCTCTGGCAAAAAAAATAACGGCTGGGGGCGGCACAAACATTTAACATTACCGCGCTTTTTTGCGGGCGAAAAAACGGCGGCATCGTTCGAAATGCCGCCTTTTTTTAACAATTAGTGCAGTGTCACATTTTCACGCCTTCCGTTATTTCTTAAATGGATTTCACCTTTACATTTCTCTGGCACAGACTATTAAAACACGGTGCGTTATTATTATTGTATAAACTAAATCACACAAATGATGCGTGTATGTTAAATAATTGAGTGCCTATTTCGCTGTTTATAGCAGAGACCTGTTAAAAAACGGGGTTATCATTGGTTTTTGTTATATTAGAGGCAAACCCTTGCTGTCATTCATATTTTGTCACCTCCGGCAACATCTGTGACTGTGTTTGCAAAAGGTGTCAACACGGCGCTGACACAAGATGTTGCTGGTTTACAGTACTGAAACGTTCCCGTAAAATGCCGCCACACTTAAACGACAATAGAGCCCTTGTCATTGAGGTCGTTAAATGAGACTCAGGAAATACAATAAAAGTTTGGGGATTTTGTCATTAATTGCAGGCACTTTATTGTTAAGTGGCTGTGATAGTGCATTGTTAAATCCCAAAGGACAGGTTGCACTGGAGCAACGTTCGCTGATACTGACAGCCTTCGGCTTGATGATGATCGTCGTTATTCCCGCAGTCTTGATGGCAGTGGTGTTCGCCTGGAAATATCGGGCATCCAATACCAATGCAAAATACAGCCCTAACTGGTCACACTCTAATAAAGTGGAAGCCGTGGTGTGGACTGTTCCCATTTTGATCATTATCTTCCTTGCGATCCTGACGTGGAAATCTACCCACGCGCTCGACCCAAGCAAGCCTTTGGTTTCCGATGTGAAGCCGATTGAGATTGATGTGGTTGCATTGGACTGGAAATGGCTGTTCATTTACCCGGAACAGGGTATTGCAACAGTTAACCAAATCGCATTCCCTGCGAATACGCCGGTCAGCTTCAAGATCACGTCTAACTCCGTTATGAACTCCTTCTTTATTCCTACCCTCGGTAGCCAGATTTACGCTATGGCGGGCATGCAGACTAAACTGCATCTGATTGCGAATGAACCAGGCACGTTTGACGGTATCTCCTCCAACTTCAGTGGTCGCGGCTTCTCTGGTATGAAGTTCAAAGCGATTGCCACTCCTGATAATGCAACATTCGATCAGTGGGTAGCAAAAGTGAAAGACTCATCCAATACGCTGACAACCATGGATGACTTCGAGAAACTGGCAGCGCCAAGCGAAAACCATCCGGTTGAGTTCTTCTCTACCGCAAATCCTGAATTGTTCAAGCAAGTGATTGGCAAATTCAAGATGAGCCACGGGAAAATGGACATGTCAGGACACGAAGGCATGGACATGAACGAAGCCCCTAAAGCGGGAGCCGAGGAATAATACGATGTTGGGAAAATTAACCCTTGATGCAGTACCGTATCACGAACCGATTATCGTGATTACGGTCGCCGCCATCATTCTTGGTGGTCTGGCAGTCGCTGGAGCAATCACTTACTTCGGTAAGTGGCAATACCTGTGGTCTGAGTGGCTGACGTCTGTCGACCACAAAAAACTCGGTATCATGTACATTATCGTGGCTTTCGTCATGCTGCTGCGCGGCTTTGCCGATGCGGTGATGATGCGTAGCCAGCAGGTGCTGGCTTCGGCCGGCGAGGCAGGTTTCTTACCGCCTCATCACTACGACCAGATCTTCACTGCCCACGGCGTGATCATGATCTTCTTCGTAGCGATGCCGTTTGTTATCGGTCTGATGAACATTGCTGTTCCTCTGCAGATCGGTGCGCGCGACGTAGCCTTCCCGTTCCTGAACAACCTGAGCTTCTGGTTCACGGCTGTTGGTGTAGTGCTGGTTAACCTGTCACTGGGTGTGGGCGAGTTTGCTCAGACCGGTTGGCTGGCTTATCCACCGCTGTCCGGCGCTGAGTACAGTCCGGGGGTCGGCGTTGACTACTGGATATGGAGTCTTCAGCTGTCGGGGATCGGTACGACATTAACGGGTATTAACTTCTTCGTTACTATCCTGAAAATGCGTGCGCCTGGCATGACCATGTTCAAGATGCCTGTCTTCACCTGGGCGTCGCTGTGTACTAACGTTCTGATTATCGCTTCCTTCCCGGTTCTGACCGTGACGCTGGCGTTGCTGACCCTGGATCGTTATCTGGGCTTCCATTTCTTCACCAATGAAATGGGCGGCAACATGATGATGTACGTAAACCTGATTTGGGTTTGGGGACATCCGGAAGTGTATATCCTGGTTCTGCCAGTCTTCGGTGTGTTCTCCGAAGTGGTAGCAACCTTCTCTAAAAAGCGCCTGTTTGGTTACACCTCACTGGTTTGGGCAACGATTGTAATTACCATCCTGTCCTTTATCGTGTGGCTGCACCACTTCTTCACCATGGGCGCGGGTGCGAACGTTAACGCCTTCTTCGGTATTATGACGATGATTATCGCCATTCCTACCGGCGTTAAAATCTTCAACTGGCTGTTCACCATGTACCAGGGCCGCATTCAGATGCACTCTGCGATGTTGTGGACCGTAGGCTTCCTGGTCACCTTCTCTGTTGGTGGTATGACCGGTGTTCTGCTGGCGTTGCCAGGTGCTGACTTCGTGCTGCACAACAGTCTGTTCCTGATTGCTCACTTCCATAACGTGATTATCGGGGGTGTGGTATTCGGTTGCTTCGCCGGTGTGACTTACTGGTTCCCTAAAGCGTTCGGCTTCTGCCTGAACGAAAAATGGGGTATCCGCGCCTTCTGGTTCTGGATCATTGGTTTCTTCGTTGCCTTTATGCCGCTGTACGTACTGGGCTTCATGGGGATGACCCGTCGTCTGAGCCAGGATATCGATCCACAGTTCCACCCACTGCTGGTCGTAGCAGCGTTTGGTGCTGCGCTGATCGCATGTGGTGTGCTGTGCCAAATCACTCAGTTCTGGGTCTCCGTACGTGACCGTGAGCAGCTGCGTGATGTGACCGGCGATCCATGGGGCGGCCGTACGCTGGAGTGGGCAACCTCTTCACCACCACCGTTCTACAACTTTGCTGAAGTGCCTGTTATCCACGAGCGTGATGCGTTCTGGGAAATGAAGGAAAAAGGCGAAGCGTACAAACAGCCTGCGCACTACGAAGAGATCCACATGCCGAAGAACAGCGGCGCTGGTGTGGTAATCGGTGCATTCAGCCTGGTGTTTGGTTTCGCAGCTATCTGGCACATCTGGTGGCTGGTAGGTCTGTCGTTCCTCGGTATGATCTTAACCTGGATCATCAAGAGCTTTGACGAAGACGTTGATTATTACGTTCCCGTTGCCGAGATCGAAAAAATCGAGAATCAGCACTTTGACGAAATTAGCAAAGCAGGTCTGAAAAATGTCGACTGAAACTCTGACTAAGCACCACGACGCCCATGCGGAGCATGGGCATCACGATGCAGGAGCCAATAAAGTCTTTGGCTTCTGGATCTACCTGATGAGCGACTGCATCATCTTTGCCACCCTGTTTGCAACCTTCGGTGTGATGGTTAACAGCACCGCGGGTGGCCCGGCTGGTAAAGATATTTTCGAACTGCCGTTCGTTCTGGGTGAAACCGCCCTGCTTCTGTTGAGCTCCATTACCTATGGTTTTGCAGTTATCAGCATGAATAAAGGCAGCAAAGGCTCAGTGATTAGCTGGCTGATGCTGACTTTCCTGTTCGGTGCCGGTTTCATCGCGATGGAAATCTATGAATTCCATCACCTGATTATGGAAGGGTTTGGTCCGCAGCGTAGTGGCTTCCTGTCAGCGTTCTTCACGCTGGTTGGTACGCACGGTCTGCACGTAACCTCTGGCCTGATCTGGATGGCGGTACTGATGTACCAGGTTTCCAAACGTGGTCTGACGCCGACTAACCGTACCCGTATCCTGTGTCTGAGCCTGTTCTGGCACTTCCTGGATGTGGTATGGATTTGTGTATTCACCATTGTCTACCTGATGGGAGCCATGTAATGAGTCATTCTACGAACGAACATGGTGCCTCTCACGGTAGCGTGAAGTCTTATATGATCGGCTTTATCCTGTCGATCATTCTGACAGCAATACCTTTCTGGATGGTCATGGACGGCGGCGCTTCAAAAGCGACCATCCTGGGTGTGGTGATAGTGTGCGCGATTATCCAGGTGCTGGTGCATCTGGTCTACTTCCTGCACTTAAACACTTCCTCTGAAGAAAGATGGAACCTGGTGGCAATTGTGTTCTCTGCAATTATCATCTTGATAGTAGTTGTTGGCTCGCTGTGGATCATGTGGAACCTCAACTACAACATGATGGCCAACTAACCGAGTTACCCGTGATGATTAAGCAATACCTGCAAGTAACGAAACCAGGAATTATTTTCGGAAATTTAATTTCTGTGATTGGGGGATTCCTGCTGGCCTCGAAAGGCAGCATCGACTATCCCCTGTTTCTCTCCACCTTAGTCGGCGTTTCGCTGGTGGTCGCATCGGGTTGTGTTTATAACAACTTTATTGACCGTGACATCGACGTAAAAATGGAGAGGACCAGAAATCGAGTGCTGGTTAAAGGCCTCATTTCTCCGACAGTTTCTCTGGTTTATGCAACCGTTCTGGGTATTGCTGGATTCGCGTTGTTGTATTTCGGAGCAAACCCGCTGGCCATGTGGCTGGCGGTGATGGGCTTTGTGGTTTATGTCGGCATTTACAGCCTGTACATGAAACGCAATTCTGTGTACGGCACGTTGATTGGTAGTCTTTCTGGCGCGGCGCCGCCGGTGATTGGCTACTGTGCTGTTACCGGCCATTTTGATGCGGGTGCCTTGATCCTGCTGGCTATCTTTAGCCTGTGGCAGATGCCGCATTCCTATGCGATTGCTATCTTCCGCTTTAAAGATTACCAGGCAGCGAATATCCCGGTTCTGCCGGTTGTAAAAGGCATCTCCGTGGCAAAAAACCATATTACGATGTACATCATCGCCTTTATGGTTGCCACTCTGATGCTGACGCTGGGCGGTTATGCTGGCTACAAGTATCTGGTGGTCGCTGCGGCAGTCAGCGTGTGGTGGTTGGGGATGGCGCTTTCAGGCTACAAAACGCAGAACGATCGTGTTTGGGCCCGTAAGCTGTTTGTCTTCTCCATCGTCGCCATTACCGCACTGAGCGTTATGATGTCGGTCGATTTCATGGCTCCGGCCTCGAAAGACCTGCTGACAATGGTCAGGTAACACAGACCTCATCATAAAGGGCGCGATTATCGCGCCCTTTCTTTTTGTTACCACTTCGCGACAAGTATTATTTTACCCGCCCTCCCCCGCCGCCTAAAATACGTCGACCAGATAAACTGAGGTAGTAATGAACGATAATAAAATGACTCCAGTCGAGTTGCGTGCGACATGGGGTTTGGGGACGGTATTTTCCCTGCGTATGTTGGGAATGTTTATGGTATTGCCCGTCCTGACCACTTACGGCATGGCATTGCAGGGAGCAAGTGAAGCACTGATTGGACTCGCCATTGGCATCTACGGTTTAGCGCAAGCCGTTTTCCAAATCCCCTTCGGGTTATTGTCGGACCGTATTGGCCGCAAACCGTTAATCGTTGGTGGACTCCTGATTTTCGTTCTCGGCAGCGTGATTGCCGCGAGCACCACGTCCATCTGGGGAGTGATTCTGGGCCGTGCGCTGCAGGGCTCCGGCGCGATTGCCGCTGCGGTGATGGCGTTACTTTCCGATTTAACCCGCGAACAGAACCGTACTAAAGCGATGGCCTTTATTGGTATCAGCTTTGGCGTGACCTTTGCCATTGCGATGGTATTGGGCCCGATTATTACCCATGCTCTCGGCCTGCACGCGCTGTTCTGGATGATTGCCTGCCTGGCGACCTTAGGGATCGCGATCACCCTGTGGGTAGTGCCGTCGACGCCGAACCATATTCTGAACCGCGAATCGGGCATGGTGAAAGGCACCTTTAAAGCCGTGCTGACCAATCCTCGGCTGGTGAAGCTGAACTTTGGCATCCTGTGTCTGCATGTTCTGCTGATGTCGAGCTTTGTCGCCCTGCCGGGTGAGTTTGAGCGCGCAGGTTTTCCGGCTGAGCAACACTGGAAAGTCTATCTGGTGACCATGCTGGTCGCCTTCTGCGGCGTGATACCGTTTATCATTTACGCGGAAGTGAAGCGTCGCATGAAGCGGGTATTTGTCAGCTGTGTTGCCCTGATGCTGATCGCCGAAATCGTGTTGTGGGGCGCGGGAAGTAATTTCTGGACGCTGGTGGTCGGTGTGCAACTGTTCTTTATTGGCTTTAACCTGATGGAAGCCATTCTCCCGTCGCTGATCAGCAAAGAGTCACCTCCCGGCTATAAAGGCACCGCGATGGGCCTCTATTCCACCAGCCAGTTTTTAGGTGTGGCGATTGGCGGCAGCATGGGCGGTTGGGTCTTCGGTCATTTCGATGCGCAATCGGTGTTCCTGGTCGGCAGCCTGGTAGCGGCGATCTGGCTGCTGGTGAGCTGCACCATGAAGGAACCGCCGTATGTCAGCAGCTTACGCATTATGTTGGATAGCAGTACCTTAGATAAGAGCGTGCTGGAGCAGCGTCTTAAAGCGCAACCGGGCGTGGCCGCGGTATTTATCGTGCCGGAAGAGAAAAGTGCTTACGTGAAGATCGACAGCAAGGTGACTAACCGCGCCGAGATCGAGAAACTGGTCGCCGAAGCGGCCTGACAGATGCAAAGAACCAGCCAGCGTGGCCCTGAAAAGCCCCGCTGTCTGGCATCAATTAGTCGCGGAAGTTCTTAAACTGGAAAGGCTGTCCCAAATCACCACCACGTACCAGCGCCATTGCGCCCTGCAGGTCATCACGAGATTTCCCCGTCACGCGTAATTCTTCCCCCTGAATCTGCGTCTGCACTTTGATTTTGCTGTCTTTAATCAGCTTAACCAGCTTTTTCGCCACATCCGCAGGAATACCTTTTTTCATTTTGGCTTCCACGCTCCAGGTTTTACCGCTGTGCTCAATCTCTTCCGGGATTTCCAGCGCCGCGCCTTCAATGCCACGCTTCAGCAGCCTTTCGCGCAGAATATCAATCAGCTGTTTAACCTGGAAGTCAGACTCGCTTAACACCTTGATTGACTCGTTTTTCTCAATCAGCTCATAGCTGGCGGTCACGTTACGGAAATCGAAACGGCTTGAGATTTCGCGGTTGGCATTTTCCACCGCATTTCGGACTTCCTGCATGTCAATTTCTGAAACGATATCGAAAGATGGCATGATGTATTCTCCTGATCCTAAAGTGACATGCATAATACCGACTTAGCGCCGTTAAAAAAACCATCGGCGTTGAAAGCTATAATAAGGATAACAAACCTGCGCGGTGCCGTGATGGGCTGACAGCAAGGTGGTACTAACGCAACCCGCACGCGGGGAGGACGTATGAAAATTACCGTACTGGGATGCGGTGCATTAGGGCAAATCTGGTTAGCTGCCCTCGACGCTCAGGGACATGATGTACAGGGCTGGCTGCGGGTGCCGCAGCCCTACTGCTCAGTCAACGTCATCGATCTGAATGGCACGACGATCAACAAGACCTGCATAGCCAACGATCCGAAGTTCCTCGCGGAAAGCGACCTGCTGCTGGTCACCCTTAAAGCCTGGCAGGTTTCCGAAGCGGTGAAGAATTTGCAGTTTATCCTGCGCGAAGACTGCCCGATCCTGTTATTGCATAACGGCATGGGGACGCTGGATGAACTGAAAGCCCTGCATCAGCCGCTGCTCAGAGGCATTACCACGCATGCGGCGAAACGAGACGGCACGGTGATTGTCCACGTTGCGGCCGGCATGACCCACATTGGCCCAACGTCTGCCGATGCGGCGGCACTCAGCGATCTGGCTGAGGTGTTACAGCAGGCGCTGCCAGATGTGGCCTGGCACAATAATGTGGCCTCCGCCGCGTGGCAGAAACTCGCGGTTAACTGCGTGATCAACCCGCTGACCGTGCAGTACGACTGCACTAACGGCGAACTGCTAAACCACCTGGATGAAGTCTCGGCGCTGTGCGATGAAGTGGCGATGGTGATGGAGCGCGAAGGTCAGCATACTTCGCGCGAAGGACTGCTCGACTACGTGCTGGACGTGATCAACTCCACCGCCGCCAATACCTCTTCCATGCTGCAGGACATCCGTGCCGAGCGCCGCACAGAAATAGATTACATTACCGGCTACGTCATCCGACGCGCACGGGCACAAGGCCTGGCAACGCCTGAAAATAGCCGACTTTATGAATTGATTAAGCGAAAGGAACAAGATTATGAGCGAGAACGCATCGGTACTGGTTTGCCTGGCACCTGGCAGTGAGGAAACGGAAGCGGTTACCACTATCGATCTGCTGGTGCGCGCCGGGCTGAACGTGACCACTGCCAGCGTAACGGATGACGGCAGCAGAGAAATCCTCTGCTCTCGCGGCGTCCGGCTGATTGCTGATGCGCCATTAGTTGAAGTGGCAGATAATGATTTTGCCGCCATCGTGCTGCCCGGCGGCCTTAAAGGCGCTGAAGCCTTCCGCGACAGCCCGCTACTGGTTGAAACCGTCCGTCAGTTCCATCTCTCTGGCCGGATCGTCGCCGCGATTTGTGCCGCCGCCGGTACTGTGTTGATTCCGCATAACCTGTTCCCGGTCGGTAATATGACCGGTTTTCCGGGTCTGAAAGAGACCATTCCTGATGAGAAGTGGATGGATAAACGGGTGGTGTGGGATCCACGCGTCAATCTACTGACCAGCCAGGCACCGGGCACCTCTATCGACTTCGCGCTGAAGTTAATCGATCTGATTTTGGGCCGGGATAAAGCCCATGAAGTGGCGAAACAGCTGGTGGTCGCTGCCGGTATTTACGATTACCGCGAGTGGATTGAATAGTCGACGCTCAGGAAGAGCGTGAATTGCCAGCAGGCGGGGAAAGTGCCTGCTGGCCAGCGTGAAGCTGACAGAGATACGTCAGCTCAACTGCCCTCTACGGACGATAGACCTTCACATTTTTGAAGCCCTGCTCGTGCAGGTAGAGTGCCTGCAGACGGCTCATTACGCCGCGATCGCAGTACAGCAGCCAGGTTTTGCTCTGGTCCAGATTGCCGAACTGGGTGCTGAGCTTGTAAAACGGCAGGCCTTTCACTTCCACCCCTTCCAGCTCCAGCGGACGATCGTCCTGCTCATCGGCCGAGCGGATATCCAACACCATATCTTCCGGGCCGAATGACACCACCGTTTCGACTTCCACCACTTCCTGCTCGGTATCTTCCGCAATCCGGCGGATATCGACGTTGGTGGCTTCTGCAACCATGCGATCGAGGAGTGCGAAATCGAAGTTCTGCTCTTCTGCTTCGATCTTCGCCTTCACCGCCTTCACGGTTGGGCTTTTTGAAATCACACCGCAGTATTCCGGCATGGTACGGGCAAAATCTTCGGTACCGATATGACGCGCCAGATTAATGATGTGCTCTTTATCATGAGAAATCAGCGGACGCAGGATCAACGTGTCGCTGGCGTTATCAATTAAACGCAGGTTGGTCAGCGTCTGGCTGGAGACCTGACCGAGCGCTTCACCGGTGACCAGCGCCTGCACGTCATAACGTTCGGCGATCTGAGACGCGGCACGCACCATCATGCGCTTCAGCACCACGCCCATCTGACCGTCTTCCACTTTCTCGAGGATCTCTCCAACTACCGGCTCGAAGTTGATCGCCACAAAGCGCACCTTGTGCGAGCGACCAAAACGGTTCCAAAGATAATGCGCCACCTGGCGAACGCCGATTTCGTGCGCTGCGCCACCAAGGTTGAAGAAGCAGTAATGCACGCGACAGCCGCGACGCATCAGCATATAGCTGGAGACGCCGGAGTCGAAGCCGCCGGAAATCAGCGACAGCACATCTTCCTGAGTGCCGATCGGGAAGCCACCGATGCCTTCATGACGGCCGGTCACTAGCAGCATACGGTCGTCTTCGATCTCCAGATTCACCGTCACCTGTGGGTGGTTCAGCTTCACCTGGGCGCTGGCCACGTGCTGATTCAGCCCGCCGCCAACGTAACGCTCCACATCCTGCGAGCTGAAATCATGCTTGCCCCGACGCTTCACGCGGACAGCAAAGGTTTTCCCTTCAATACGATCGCGGTTCAGTTCCAGCGTTTGCTCAAAGATGTCGTGCATATCGGTGTAAGCACGATCTTCCACATCAAGGATGTGATGGATGCCGGGGATGCGCTGCAACCCTTCAACCAGCACGGAACGCTTGGTGTCGTCCTTTGAACGCACTTCAATATGGTCCCAGTGACGGACCACGGCCAGCGTTTCATCGCTGTCCTTCAGCACATTACGGATATTCGTCGTCAGGATTTTAATAAAACGCAGGCGAACGGTCTGACTTTTGATGGTAATTTCGGGGAATAACTTAATGATAAACTTCATGGCGGCATGGATTCGTTAAGCAATTAAGTGCTGAAATGGACCGCACTTAGCTGGTAAAATGAGGGTATTGCAAAGCAGCTTGTAGCCCTTTACATTCAATACTCGAGTGTATCACACCTGTCCGCTCACTGCTTCTTCATCCGTTAGCAGCATCATTATTTTGCTAATCATTTCGAGTCGGCTACCATGGGCGGCTTCACGGTAAAAAAACGACTGAGCAGAACGCCATTATGCCTAAAAAAGCCGAACAGCCAGCCAGCTTCGAAACCTCCCTGCAGCAGCTGGAGCAGATTGTGTCCCGCCTTGAAAGTGGTGACTTGCCGCTGGAAGAGGCGCTGAATGAATTTGAACGCGGCGTGCAGCTTGCTCGTGCGGGCCAGCAAAAACTGCAGGCTGCTGAACAGCGTGTGCAGATCCTGTTGAGCGACGATAAAGACGCTGACCTGCAGCCCTTCACGCCGGAAAATGAGTAATGGATTTTAGCGATTTACTGACCGCGCACCATACGCGTGTGAATCAGGCGTTACAGCGTTTTATCGTGCCACTGCCGTTTCAGAATTCCCCGCTGGTTAATGCCATGGAGTATGGGGCATTATTGGGGGGTAAACGCTTACGTCCTTTTCTGGTGTACGCCACCGGAGAAATGCTTGGCGCGGATAATGCCGCGCTGGATGCGCCCGCGGCAGCCGTTGAATGCATTCATGCCTATTCATTAATACACGACGATCTGCCCGCGATGGATGATGACAGCTTGCGCCGGGGCCAACCGACCTGCCACATTAAGTTTGGCGAGGACACGGCGATCCTGGCTGGCGACGCCCTGCAAACGCTGGCATTTTCAATTCTGGCTGATACACCGATGCCAGGCGTGAGCGCTGAATACCGCGTGGCAATGCTTTCTGAACTGGCTCAGGCCAGTGGCGTGGCAGGGATGTGTGGCGGACAGGCGCTGGATCTGGCTGCCGAAGGCCAGCAGGTTAATCTGGCCGCACTGGAGCAAATTCACCGCCATAAAACCGGGGCATTAATTCGCTCCGCCGTTCGTCTGGGCGCCTTAGCCGCCGGAGAACGTGGGCGTGACGCCCTCCCCGCCCTCGACCGTTATGCCAATGCAATTGGCCTGGCGTTCCAGGTACAGGATGACATTTTAGATGTGGTGGGTGATACCGCCATTATCGGCAAACGGCAGGGAGCCGATCAGCATTTAGGCAAAAGTACCTACCCGGCCCTGATGGGACTCGACGGCGCACGGGCCAAAGCGTGGGACCTCTATCAGGAGTCACTCAGCGCATTAGAAACACTTGCCGCGTACTCTTTTACTACAACGTCATTACAAGCGCTGGCAAGTTACATAATTGAACGCAATAAATAACTTCCACAATGAGTCTCTGATGAGTTTTGAACCTGCTAAATACCCGACGCTGGCTTTAGCCAGCACGGTACAAGAATTACGATCGCTCCCCAAAGAGAGCCTGCCAAAACTTTGTGATGAGTTGCGTCAGTATTTACTCGACAGCGTAAGCCGCTCCAGCGGCCACTTTGCCTCTGGTCTTGGCGTGGTCGAACTGACCGTCGCGCTGCATTACGTCTACAACACGCCTTTTGATCATCTGGTGTGGGATGTCGGCCATCAGGCTTACCCGCATAAGATCCTCACCGGACGCCGCGATCGTATTGGCACCATTCGTCAGAAAAATGGCCTGCACCCATTCCCATGGCGCGATGAAAGTGAGTTTGATGTGCTGAACGTTGGGCACTCCTCGACGTCGATCAGCGCCGGTTTGGGTATGGCTGTTGCGGCAGAGAAAGAAGGCAAAAATCGCCGCACGGCGTGCGTGATTGGCGATGGTGCGTTGACGGCGGGCATGGCATTTGAAGCGATGAACCATGCCGGCGATATCAAAACCGATATGCTGGTGGTGCTGAATGACAACGAAATGTCGATTTCAGAAAACGTCGGCGCGCTGAACAATCGTCTGGCGCAAATCCTCTCCGGCAAAACCTATTCACGTCTGCGTGAAGGGGGCAAAAAAGTGCTGGGCAGCCTGCCGCCAATTAAAGAGTTGGTGAAGCGCACGGAAGAACACCTGAAAGGGATGGTGGTGCCGGGCACGCTGTTTGAAGAGCTGGGCTTTAATTACATCGGCCCGGTCGACGGCCACGATGTGCTGGCTTTGGTGCAGACGCTGAAGAATATGCGCGAGCTGAAAGGCCCGCAGTTCCTGCATATTATGACCAAAAAGGGCAAAGGCTACGCCCCGGCAGAAAAAGATCCGATTTCCTGGCACGCGGTGCCTAAGTTCGATCCTGCCAGCGGCCTGCTGCCAAAAGCGGCTGAAGGGCTGCCAAGCTATTCAAAAGTGTTCGGGCAGTGGCTGAGCGAAACCGCCGCCGATGACAGCAAGCTGATGGCGGTCACCCCCGCCATGCGTGAAGGGTCTGGCATGGTCAGCTTCTCACGCGATTACCCTGCTCAATATTTCGATGTTGCGATTGCAGAACAGCATGCGGTCACCTTTGCTGCCGGTCTGGCGATTGGCGGCTATAAACCGGTTGTGGCGATTTACTCCACCTTCCTGCAACGCGCCTACGATCAGCTGATCCATGACGTGGCGATCCAGAAGCTGCCGGTGATGTTCGCCATTGACCGTGGTGGGATTGTCGGTGCTGACGGACAGACCCATCAGGGCGCGTTTGATATCTCGTTCCTGCGCTGTATCCCGAATATGGTGATCATGACGCCAAGCGATGAAAACGAATGCCGTCAGATGCTGTACACCGGCTACCACTATTCGCAGGGGCCAAGCGCGGTACGTTATCCACGCGGCACCGGCACTGGCGCAGAACTGAAGCCGCTTGCCTCGCTGCAACTGGGTAAAGGTCTGGTCAAGCGCGAAGGCGAGAAGCTGGCGATCCTCAACTTCGGCACCCTGTTGCCAGAAGCGGCAGCAGTCGCTGAAAAGCTGAATGCCACGCTGGTGGATATGCGCTTTGTCAAACCGCTGGATGACGCGCTGATTATTGAACTGGCTGCCAGCCATGAAGCGCTGATTACGCTGGAGGAAGGCGCAATCAAAGGCGGCGCAGGGAGTGGTGTGATTGAACTGCTGATGGCCAGGCGCCTGCTGGTCCCGGTACTGACCGTGGGTCTGCCTGATGAGTTTATCCCTCAGGGCACCCAGGATGAGATCCGCCATGACTATCTGCTTGATGCAGAAGGCATTGAGCAGCAAATCACCGAGTGGCTCGCGCAGTAATTCCGCACAATGCTCCCCGTCCGGGGAGCTTTTCTCCTGCTATGCTTATTCAGTTCTTTACCGGCTTAACGCCGCCAACCGACTGGCAGGAGCTCGCATGAAAACCACCAAACTGGGTACAACCGATCTGACGGTTTCCCGCCTTTGCCTGGGCTGTATGACCTTCGGTCAACCCGATCGAGGCCGCCACGCCTGGACACTTCCTGAAGAGAGCAGCCGCCCGCTGATCAAGCAAGCGCTGGAATCTGGCATCAACTTCTTCGATACCGCTAACAGCTATTCAGATGGCAGTAGTGAAGAGATTGTTGGCCGCGCGCTGAAAGATTTTGCCCGCCGCGACGAAGTTGTGGTCGCGACTAAAGTTTATTTCCCGATGAGCAACCTTTCGGGCGGCCTTTCCCGCGCCAATATCATGCAATCGATTGACGACAGCCTTGGCCGGCTGGGCATGGATCACGTTGACCTGTTGCAAATCCACCGCTGGGATTACAACACCCCGCTGGAAGAAACGCTGGAAGCGCTGCACGACGTGGTGCAATCGGGTAAGGCTCGCTACATCGGCGCATCCTCAATGTTCGCCTGGCAGTTTGCCAAAGCACTGTACACCGCAGATTTACATGGCTGGACACGCTTTGTCAGCATGCAGGACCAGTACAACCTGATCCAGCGTGAGGAAGAACGGGAAATGCATCCGCTGTGTCAGGCCGAGAACATTGCCGTGCTGCCGTGGAGTCCGCTGGCGCGAGGCCGTCTGACGCGTCCCTGGGGCGAAACCACCGCGCGCTCCGTCTCTGATGAGTTCGGCAGCACGCTATATGACAAAACCGAAGAGAACGACGGCGCGATTGCAGCCCGGGTGGCCGCAATTGCGGAAGATAAGGGCATCAGTCGCGCGCAGGTCGCGCTGGCGTGGATGCTGGCTAAGCCGGCAGTTACTGCCCCAATCATCGGCGCTTCAAGAACTGAACAGCTCGCCGATCTGGTACAGGCGGTCGACGTTGAGTTGACGCAGGAAGAGATTATCCAGCTTGAAAGTGCCTACCAGCCGCATAACGTGGTCGGCTTCGAGTAAAGAAAAAGGGCGACTGTTACCGTCGCCCTTTCTTATCCTGCCGCTTCATAACACGCGGTTCAGAACGTAAAATGCAGCCCGGCATAATAGAGAATGCCCGCGGAGAGGATGCCGGCGATGATATCGTCGACCATAATCCCCATGCCACCGTGCACGTTGCGATCGAACCAGCGGATCGGCCACGGCTTCCACATATCCAGAATTCGGAAGATCACAAACCCCGCCAGCACCCACTGCCAGCTGTTGACCGGGATCGCCATCAGCGTGATCCACATACCGATAAACTCATCCCAGACAATGCTGCCGTGATCGTGAACGCCCATATCTTTCGCCGTGCGGTGGCAAAGATAGACCCCGATACAGATACCGAACATCACCAGCAGCGAGTAAATATCCTGCGGCAAAAAGGTCATCAGATACCAGAACGGGATCGAAGCCAGCGAGCCCATGGTGCCCGGTACATAGGGGCTGAGTCCGCTGCCAAAACCGGTGGCCAGCAGATGCCAGGGGTTGCTCATTTTCAGGCGGCTTTTCGCCACATCCTTATTCGCGGCCAAAATGGTCAAATCCTTTCAGGTCTTGTTCGATTGGCTTGCCGTCCTGCAACAACACCATGCCTTCGGAGTGTGGGGCGATCTGGCCTACGCAGGTAAACGGCACGCCATAATGCCCCAGCGCCACGTCTAACGCGCCGCGGTTAATCTCAGGAACGGTGAAGCAGAGTTCGTAATCTTCGCCACCGCTTAACGCCCAGCGGATCGCCTGCTCTGGCTCGAAGTGCAGTTTCATCACCTCAGAAAGCGGCAAGGCTTCCAGATTCAGTCTTGCGCCACAGTCGCTGGCTTTCAGGATATGGCCCAGATCGGAAATCAGCCCATCGGAGAGATCGATCGCCGAACTGGCGAGGTCGCGCAGCGCCTGGCCCTGCAAAATTCGTGGCATCGGACGCAGATGGCGTTTGATCAGCATCTCATGCGCTACCGGATCGTTAATCTTCACCCGGTGTTGCAGTAGCGCTAAACCTGCGGCACTGTCGCCCAGCGTGCCGGTAACATAAATCCAGTCGCCAGGACGGGCACCCGAACGCTTCAGCGCCCTGCCCTGCGGCACCAGGCCATGAATGCCGAGCGTCAGGCTCAACGGCCCGCGCGTGGTGTCACCGCCAATCAGCTGCATATCGTAGTAGTCGAGCAGCTCAAACAGGCTGTCGCTGAAGTCTTTCAGCCAGGCTTCGTTGACCGATGGCAGGGTTAATGCCAGCGTCAGCCAGGCCGGATCGGCACCCATCGCCGCCAGATCGCTGAGGTTCACCGCCAGCGCTTTATAGCCCAGATCGGCAGGATGGATATCACGCAGAAAGTGAACGCCTTCTACCAGCGTATCGGTGCTGATAGCCAGGGTCTGTTTTTCAGACAGCGTCAGTAATGCGCAGTCGTCGCCGATGCCCTTTTCCACATCGCGACGGGAGCTTGTCACACGATCGAAATAACGCGCGATAAGTTCAAATTCGCCACATGCCATACTATGCGTTCCGAGTTTGAAAAATGAAGAAGGCCGGTCAGACCGGCCTTGGAGGATTACTTCTTGTTGGGGCGGATGTAGGGAGCGGCTTTATCCAGCACGCCATTGACAAACTTATGGCTGTCTTCGGCGCCGAACACTTTCGCCAGCTCAATGCCCTCATTGATGGCCACCTTGTAGGGAACATCGGCACGCTTGCTCAGCTCAAACAGCGAAATACGCAGGATGGCTTTTTCTACCTGGCCCAGCTCTTCGAGCTGACGCGACAGGTACGGCTTCATCAGGCCATCCAGGTATGCGCTGTTGGTTGCAACGCCTACCAGCAACTCGCGGAAGTAGCTGATATCAACGTCTTTGACGTCTTGCTCCGCCAGAAACTGATATTCGACATCAGAGATGTCGTTTTTAGACAACTGCCAGGAGTAAAGCGCCTGGACAGCACATTCACGGGCGCGGCGACGAGCAGCAGGTTTCACGAAATTCCCCTTAAAATCAGGCTTTGATGGCTTTCAATACGTTAATCATTTCTAGTGCGGTCAGGGCGGCTTCTGCGCCTTTATTACCCGCTTTGGTTCCGGCACGTTCAATGGCCTGTTCGATGTTTTCAGTCGTCAGGACACCAAATGCAACCGGAATATCGCTGTTCATCGCGACGCTGGCCAGGCCAGAACTGGCTTCACCAGCGACATATTCGAAGTGGGCAGTCCCGCCACGAATAACGGTTCCGAGGGCGACAACAGCGTCGTACTTACCGGCATTCGCCAGCGCACGTGCGGTCATTGGCATTTCATAAGCGCCCGGCACCCACACCACGGTGATGTTTTCATCTTTCACCTGGCCGATGCGTTTTAACGCATCAAGGGCACCGCTCAGCAGGCTGTCGTTGATAAAGTTGTTGAAACGCGCAATGACAATGGCAACGCGCGCGTCAGGAGTAGCAACAGCAGCTTCAATAACGTTCATAATCTTCCTTTCAGGGTTCAGTTATGGCCCCGCAGGGGGGCGGATTCTATCATACTCTTCACCGCTCTGCTCCGCTTTTAAAAGCTAAGCGTCAGGCGTCAGCGTCAGGCGAATATCGGGTCCAACCTGGCGACTATCGCTGAAGGTGAAGGCGGGAGCGTCAGCAAGATGTGCTATGCCCGGTAAATGGCACAAACCGCGTGCGTTATCTCCCAGTAATTTTGGTGCCATATAGATAATCAACTCATCCACGACGCCCGCGGTAAGCAGTGCCCCGGCCAGTTTTGCGCCGGCTTCCACCCAGACCGTATTGATCTGTCGGCGACCCAACAGCATCATCAGCGACACTAAATCGGTATGGTCATTATGGCGCGGAACGAGGAACTGCTCCACGTTCTCCGGCCAGTTCAGACTGTCTGTCTGCTGGCGTGCCAGCCAGGTCTCACCGGGCTGGGAAATCAAACGGTGCTCAGGCGTCACCTGATTTTGACTGTCAATCACCACCCGGACCGGCTGACGCAAATCCGCTTCGGCATACGCGGCCTGCGTATCCGCGGCAAAATCCTGCCAGCGCACGGTTAACGACGGATTATCGGCCAATACCGTGGCGCTGGTGCTGAGGATAGCGGAACTCTGGGCGCGCAGGCGCTGAACGTCGCGGCGGGCTTCTGTTGAGGTGATCCACTGGCTTTCGCCATTGGCCATCGCCGTGCGGCCATCGAGAGAGGCGCCAAGCTTCAACTGCACCCACGGGAAACCGGTTCGCATCCGCTTCAGGAACCCGCGATTAAGCGCTTCCGCTTCCTGCATCATCAGCCCATGGCTGACCTCAATGCCCGCCTGCTGCAGGCGATATAGCCCGCGGCCTGCCACTTCCGGATTAGGATCCTGCATGGCAGCGATAACCCGGCTGACGCCCGCGGCAATCAGCGCATCACAGCAAGGCGGCGTGCGGCCATGGTGGCTACAGGGTTCAAGGGTGACATACGCCGTCGCCCCTTTTGACTTTTCGCCAGCCATACGCAGCGCGTGGACTTCAGCATGGGGTTCACCGGCGCGAAAATGGTAGCCTTCGCCGACCATCACGCCATTACGAACAATTACGCAACCGACATTCGGATTGGGCGTGGTGGTAAACCGGCCACGGCGGGCGAGCTCAAGGGCGCGCGCCATCCAGATTTCATCGCTCATGGTTTAATCCTGTAAACGGGCAATCTCTTCGCCAAACTCGCGAATATCTTCAAAGCTGCGGTAGACGGACGCAAAGCGGATATAGGCCACCTTATCCAGTTTTTTCAGCTCATCCATTACCAGATTGCCGATCATTTTGCTCGGCACTTCACGCTCGCCGGTCGAGCGCAGCTGGCTTTTGATATGACTGATGGCATTTTCCACATCGTCAGAGCTGACCGGACGCTTCTCCAGCGCCTTCATCAGGCCGCTGGCCAGCTTGTCTTCGTTGAAGGGCTCGCGGACATCATTGCTTTTAACGACCCGAGGCATCACCAGTTCGGCCACCTCAAAGGTGGTAAAACGTTCATGGCACACCAGACACTGGCGACGACGACGCACCGAAGTGCCTTCCCCAACCAAACGGGAGTCGATCACTTTGGTATCCACAGCAGAACAGAACGGGCAATGCATGATAATTCCTGATAATCCTGGAAATTGGCCCACAGTGTAGCGCGAAGTAGCTACTAACAAAATAACGTCATCGCCCTTTCCGTGCCTTTGGCGAATGTTGCCTCGCCGCTCAGAACCTGCGCGTGTCCTGACGTGGCTTAACGCTTTACCCGCTATAATAAGCAGGTTGTAGAGCGTTATTTCTTCTCTAACCAAGGATAAACCGGAGGATATATGGGATTGTTTAACTTCGTAAAAGAAGCAGGTGAGAAATTGTGGGACTCCGTCACCGGAGGCGATGACCAGAACAAAAAGCTGCAGGAGCACATCAGCAAGCTCAACCTGCCCGGCAGCGACAAGATTGACGTGAAGGTTGCCGACGGCAAAGCCAGCATCAGTGGCGATGCCATTTCACAGGAGTTGAAAGAGAAAGTGCTGATTGCTGTCGGTAACGTCGCCGGCATCACCGCAGTGGAGGACAACGTAAACGTGGAGCAACCCGCCACGGAAGCCCGTTTCTACACGGTGAAAAAAGGCGATACGCTGAGCGCCATTTCGAAAGAAGTCTATGGCGATGCTAATAAATACAATAAGATATTTGAAGCTAACAAGCCGATGCTGTCTGATGTGAATAAAATTTATCCCGGGCAGACATTGCGCATTCCAGAATAAATTGACGGCAAGGAGCTCTGAGCGGGTATGGCGAAAGACTTAAAGAAAAAACCTCTGCTGCTGGTTGCAGCATTGATGCTGGCGGGCTGTGCAGCACCGAAGCAGCAGCCAGAGCTGAATAAACTGCATAATCAGGTCGGTAAGCTGAATACTGAAATGCAGCAGCTCACCCAACAGGCTGCCAGCCTTGAACAGCAAAACATGCTGAACAGTACGTTGAACCAGGGCGCCTGGTTGCTGCCTGCCACCAAAACGGCGGTAGCATTAAAGAGCCAGGCGGGTGAAGTCCGCCTTTCCCTCAGTCAGATTGAAGGGGATGCGAACGGCATGCGCGCGATTCTTCATATTCGTTCGGCGGCGGAGAATACCATTCCGGCGTTCACCGCTCAGGTTGAGTGGGGAGAAATGGACCCCACCACCGGTAAACCGCTGCAGGTCGACAGCCAGAGTCAGTCACTGGTGGTGAAAGACTCGCTGCTGGCGCG